>Ga0115031_1000419_pt1 | contig 30220 bp, 32 predicted proteins | sample Maine_Asex4_meta_FD_87301 | JGI IMG/M metagenome (GOLD analysis project Ga0115031, IMG submission 87301) | Marine algal microbial communities from Maine, USA - Maine_Asex4_metaG | ecosystem: Host-associated > Algae > Red algae > Unclassified | place: Maine, USA | collected 2015-01-05
AGCACCGAGAACAGAGCAACCTCATGACCCAGCACGATCCCGAACGCACATACAAAGCAGCGGTCATCGGTGCTGGCTCAGGTGGCCTCACCATGGCCGTCGGGCTGTCCAACTTCGGCCACGACATCGTCCTGATCGAAGGCGACAAGGTCGGCGGGGACTGCACCAACGTCGGGTGCATCCCCTCCAAGGCACTCCTGCACGCGGCCGCAGCAGGCGTCGATGACCCCCTGGCCTGGGTTCGTTCCCGGCGGGACGAACTCGCCCACGAAGAAGACGTCGAGATGGCGAACCACGACAAGATTCTACTCGTGCGCGGGTGGGCGCAGGTGACTGCTCAACGCAACGACCACCATGTTGTGCTCGTGAGCGGACCCGATGGTGATGTCGAGGTGCGCGCGGAGAACGTGATCGTCAGTTCCGGGTCGAAGCCGGTCAGCATCCCCATCGACGGCTTGCCCGCCGAGCGAACGTTGTCCAACGAGTCGATCTTCGATCTCGACGCGATTCCGGACACGATGGTCCTTGTTGGTGGCGGAGTGATCTCGCTCGAGATGGCCACCGCCTTCGCCGACTTGGGAACGACAGTGCACATCGTCGAACTGAGCGATCGGCTCATCGGCAACGAGGATCCACTTGTTTCGTCGACGATCGCAGCCGCGCTGTCGGCACGCAGCGTGCACATCCACACCGGCACCTCGATCGATCGATTCGACGAGGTGACGCAGACAGCCCACCTCACGAACGGTTCAACAGTCGAACACGTCGACAAGGTGCTCATCGGAGTCGGTCGGCGCCCGTACCTCGCCGACCTCGGTCTCGACGCTGCCGGCGTCGAGACCAACGAGCGCGGGATCGTGGCCGATGACTGGGGACAGACCAGTGTCGAGGGGATCTACGCAGTCGGAGACGTCACCGGGAACACGGCGACCACGCATGGCGCCAACTCGATCGCCCGTCGGACCATCAGGGCGATTGCGCTGCCGCTGCCGAAGGTCGGCGGTCCGCGCGCACTGCCGAACGCTGTGTACAGCCGTCCCCAGATTGCCTCGGTCGGACTGACCATGGAGCAGCTCGAGGCTCTCCCGCAGGTCGGTCGTGTCAGGTACGTCAAGCAGATCGCCGACATCGATCGGGGCTACACCGACGATGTCGAACACGGTTTCGTGGCCGTCGACGCCGAACGTTTCACCGGCAAGATCTTGCGTGCCGCGATCGTTGCACCCGACGCAGCCGAGATGATCGGGATGTTCACGATCATGATTGACAACGGCATCGGGCTCCGCAAGCTGTTCGGTACCGTGCATCCGTACCCGACGTACTCTCAGGCGGTTGGCTTCATCGCAGATGAATTCGCATCGGAGACGTTCCGCAAGCTGCCGCGCGAGTGGTGGGCCATGATGCGCGGGCGCATTGCGCGACGATTCGGGCGTTGACCATGGCTGCAATCTCGACTGCGGTGTCCATCGGCGAGCTCTGGTCGCCTCAAACCGATGCGGGCGTCGTCGTCCAGGTTCTCGTCACCATCGCCTTGACCGCCGTGGCGCTGTGGCTCGTGCGCCGCGAGAGGGCACTTGTCCAGCTCGTGCTGGGGATCGGTATGGTCGTGCTCGCATGGTACGGAGTTCGGGCAATTCATTGACCGTTCGATTGATCGCCAGCGATCTCGACGGCACGCTGTTCGGCCCGGATCATCGGCTCTCGCAACGCACGATCGCCGCTGTCCGGGCCGCCCACGCAGCCGGCATCAGCGTCATCGCTGCAACCGGCCGATCCACGATCTCGGCGGCGCCACGCGTCAGACCTGCGGGCGTCATCGCGACCGCTGTCTGCTCGAACGGCTCCCTGATCCACGACGTCGCCACCGATGTCACACTGCGGCGCTTTGCAATCGAGCCGGCAATGGTCGACCGGCTGTTCGCGACGCTGGCATCGCTCGACTCCGGCTTCGCCTGCTGCTGGGAGACCGACCACGGCAACGGGTGGGACGATGCGTTCGCTGACATCGCAGCACTGCATGAGGATCTCGGAGGGCAGCGCACGCTCGACCGGCGTCCCATTGCCAGTGACCAGACCACCAAGGTCATGGTGCGTCACCCGGACATCACCGAGGTCGAACTGCGGGCGCATCTCGTGCCGCTCCTGGTCGACCCGCTCACCGTCTCGACGAGTGGGGTGAAGTTCGTCGAGATCACCGGGACCGGTGTCGACAAGTCGACAGCGATCGCCCACCTCTGCCAGCAGTGGTCGATCCGACCGTCCGAGGTCGTTGCATTCGGCGACAACCACAACGATGCCGCGATGCTCGCTTGGGCCGGACATGGCGTGGCCATGGGCAACGCTGCCCAGTCAGCGGTGGACGCCGCCGATGAGGTGATCGGCACGAACGTTGACGACGCCGTTGCCGTCTGGATCGAGCGGCTCCTGCAAGACTCGACGTCATGACCGCCGCAGCGACCGCCGACACTCCCCTGCGTTGGGGCATCGCATCCACCGGCAACATTGCCAGCTCGATGGTGCATGCGCTGCAGACCATCGACGACGCCGACGTCGTTGCCGTCGGCTCGCGCACCCAGGAGTCTGCCGATCGTTTCGCTGCCGAGTTCGGCATCGCCCACGCTCACCCATCCCATGCGGCACTCTGCGCAGACCCCGATGTCGACATCGTGTACGTCGCGTCGCCGCACAGTGAGCACCACGCCATGACCGTTGCAGCCCTCGACGCCGGCAAGCACGTCGTGTGCGAGAAGGCATTCGCTCTCAATGCCGGCGAGGCCGCTGAGATGGTCGCAGCCGCTCGACGCAACGAGCGATTCCTGATGGAGGCGATGTGGACCTGGTGCATCCCCGCAGTCGTCGACATCAAGGATCGGATCGCCGCCGGCGAGATCGGCGACGTCATCAGCGTCGATGCCGACTTCTCGCTCCACATCTCCAACCCCGACGGTCGCCATCGTCGGCCCGACCTCGCCGGCGGCGCCCTGCTCGACCTCGGCATCTACCCGCTCACGTTCGCATGCTTCGTTCTCGGTGAGTACCCCGACGACGTACGTGCGATTGGCCGGCTGACCGAGACAGAAGAAGGGCACGGCGTCGACGCGACGATCGGCGGTGTGGCTTCCTATGCGGGCGGCGCAATCAGCACGTTCCGCACATCACTCGACGGGTTCAGCGGCCTGGGTGCACGAATCGTCGGCACCGAGGGCCGCATCGACGTGGATCCACCGTTCTGGTTCGCCTCGGCGTTCACCGTGCACAGAACCGGCCAGGACCCCGAAGCAGTCGAGATGGCCAATGACGGACTCGCTCACGAGGCGGCGCACGCAATGGGTCGTATCCGGGCGGGTCACCTGGAGAGTGACGTGATCACCCTCGACGCCTCGATGCAGACCATGCGTCTCCTCGACGACGTCCGCGCTCAGGTCGGCGTGGTCTATCCGTCCGAGCGCTGACCGGTCACTCGGGATAGTCGGGGAACGAGGCCTTGAACACGCCCTGGTGCAGCAACACCGTGGCGGCGTGGATGCCGGTCTCGACGTCGGTCACCGTGGTCTCGGTCCAGAAGGACTCGACTCGGCGACTCTGGCCGATGCCGACGACCTGGTGGTCGAGGCGGTATGGCCGACCGGCGAACACCGGCCCCTGGACGTACCGGACTTCGAGATCGACGTACAGCCCGACCGACGGCCGACGGACCGGGAGGTGTGGCCCGGCCTTGTGGGCGAGCACACTGAGCATCTCGGTCGGCACGATCGGTGCACCCCACGGGCTGGAACCGTCGGCGGTGTACCAGCCCGACGGCTCGGTGATGCTGTCCAGCTTCTGCTGCAGCGTGAATGGATACAGCGGCCCGTTGTGTTCGTCGAAGCCCATGGTGACGATCACCTCGCCCCCGTCGCGCTGCGTGTCCATCCCGACCGAGAGGCGATCGATGATGTGCAGCTCGCCGGGATCGCCATGGCCCCGCTTGCGGCGCTCGTCGAGATCGGTCCCATCGTCGTTGCCGACGGTTGCCGTACCCGTGAGCACCGGCGTGCCGTCGGCCTTCTCGGCGCCGATCGTTGCACCCGAGGCAGTGCTGGGTGTCAATGCGGCGCGCACCTCCTCGCCTTCGAACACCATGTTCAGGAAGTGTGAGCTGATGCACCCGTCCTCGAACCAACGCTGACCCCACAGGCAGACGCCGAGCGGGTCGAACTGGCTGAAGTGCGTGGGCCCCTCGATCGGCGCACCCGCCAAGCCCAGCTTGTCGGCGGTGTCGTCGTCGTGAACGCTGGTCTGACCACCGATGTCTTGCTCGGCGAGCATCTGGGCGGGTGAACGCAGTGGCCCCACCAACGAGATCGGAGTGTCGAACGCAGCCGTTTCGGAGGTCGTCATTCCGCCATGGTGGCAGGCGGGCAACGCTTGGACCTAGGTCCCATACCGACAGTGTGCACGAACAAGCAGTCCGTCAGACTGTGCCGGTGACCGACACAGGCCCGCAGCCGCCAAGCGACGTCGCCGCCTCGAAGCCGTCACGACGATTGCCGAGCAGTACCCCGAGGTCGTGGCACCGATCAAGATCGATGGAGAACTCGTTCGGCTCCACGATGCCCTGACCAGTGTCGACGCCACAACGATCCCACCGATTGCTGCGCTCACGGCCAATCGAGTACGACATCGCGAACTCGTTGTACCTGGTGCTGTTCGATGCCGACATCGCATCTGACTTTGCGCTGTACGAATCGTTCCGCACTGTGTTCCTCACCGGATACGTCGACGGTTCGGGACGGCCCGACGACACCTCTGCGGTCGACGAACTCATCTGACGAGAGCGCCCGACACCGTCCTGGCACCACGTCCGTTGCCTGACGCCGGAATGGGCATCACATCTATCTCTGTGACACCCGATCTCTATGGTGGAACACATGACGTTGGTGGCGGTTCCTTGGCCAGAAGTGGCAGGAGACATCGACGTCGAACGCGCCCACATCGAGATCACCCCTTCGGGCCCGATCGAGTGGCGCACCCTCGAACCCGGCGAGGACGAACCGACCGCTGAGATCATCGAAACACTGCTGCTGCGGGCGACCCGAGCACTCGACGAACTCGCCGCGTTCCCACTCGATCACCTCGATGCCGAGACAACCGAAACCTTCGTCGTGGGCACCGAGAAGCTGCGACGGACCGCCGAAGCCGCCACGATCTCTGTGGCTGGGCACCTCGACCGGATCCGACCGTTCCGTACCGACGGCTTCTTCAACACGTCGGCCTACCTGAAACACCGCATCCAACTCTCCGGGCCTGAGGCCCACCAGCGAGTCCAGATGGCCCGCCAGAGTCCGGCCTTGGATCGTTGGGCCGCTGGCCTCGGAGCAGGCTCGATCGGCACTGCCCAGTTCCGTCTCATGGCCCGAATCGCCGCAAACCCACGCATCGCCCCGGCCGCCCTCGCCAGCGGCTCACGAGAACTGTGGTACGACGCACTCGACTGCTCCTTTTCGGAGTTCGAACGACGAGCACTCACCTGGGAGATGCTCGCCGACCCGGTCGGTGCTTTGGCCAAGGCTGAACGAGCAACAGCACGCCGCACCGCCACCCTCACACCACTCGACAGTGGCGGATGGGCACTTCACGGGCGTCTCGACGACATCGGTGGCGCCGAGTTCAACGAGATCTTCGCCCACTTCACCGACATTGAGTGGCGCAACGACTGGCACGAAGCCACCAACCGACTCGGCACAGACGCCAGGATCACCGTCGCCGACCTACGACGCACCCAAGACCAACGCCGATGCGACGCACTCGTGGCCATGGCACGTGCTGCCGCAGCAAACGGCTCCGGCGCCACAGCCGAGCCCACCGTCAACTTCCTCATCGACCACGACACCGCCAGATCCATCATCCACGACCAACCAATCGACCCCGACCGCTACCGCACCGTCGTGTCACGCACCGCCACAGGCGTGCCAGTCCACCCACGCCACATCATCAACACCGCCCTGTGGGCACACGTCCGCCGCATCGTCACCGACGCAGCGGGCGTGATCATCGACATGGGCCGCCGCTCACGCCTCTTCACCGGGCCAGCACGCGGAGCCGTCATGCTCCTCGAAGACCAATGCGCCTGGATCGGCTGCGACAAACCCACCAACTGGTGCGACGCCGACCACTCACAAGGATGGAAACAACACGGACCGACCGTTCCTCGAAACGGCGGACCCCTCTGCCGCACTCACAACCTGCAGAAAGAACAGGGCTACCGAATCGTGCGGTCGCCCGACGGCACCTGGCACACCTACAACCCCGACGGCCACGAAATTCTCTGACCGAGGGTTCAGTCAGCGGCTTCGGCAGCTCGCTGGACGGCCAGCTCGATGGCATCCAGGTATCCGTGCGCGGCACGCCGCTGCATGCCTTCGGCGATGGGTGGGACGAGCCGGGCCAGCGGATTGCGGAGGCGTGAGACTGCGTCGACCTCCATCACGACGTCACCCGACAGCGACTGGCGCATGCCGAAGCGTTCCTCGCCCAGGGCTGGGTGCTCCGGCAGCGTGCCGTACGTGAACGACCACTCACCGGGGGCATCGACGACATCGACGATGCGGCACAGTCATACCGACCGGTTCGTAGGTCAGTTCGAGGTCGCGTTGCCGATCTGCCAGCTTGGACAGATCATTCAGCGATGGCCGGCGAAGATGGATGTTCACGTCAGCCAGGTTCCGGAGCGCATGATCACACGACCTTCGCCTTCGCCCAGGCTGTTCCAGGACAGCACACGATCCGGGGTGATCGAGACCAGCACCCAGTCTCCTGACTCGTCAGCCGGGTTCCATCCGAGTCGTTCGACCAGGGCGGCAAGCACGCCAGCGTCGACATCGGCGAGCGGCTCGACACGTGCCGAGCGACGCCCGAGCGTGAACTGCACGTCGACGCCGTCCCAGGCCGGTGAGAACGGCACGAGGTGCGCCACCCCGTCAGGCGAGGCCGTGGCCACCCACACGTTGGCGTCGCTCGCCAACCGACGCTGCTCATCGTCACGACGACAACATCCGGCTGAGCGCGGCACGCACCGGGGCTTCGTCGACACCGGTGACGACTTCGACGCCCGCCGCTCCGTCGAGCACGAATGTCAGTCCGGAGCCGAGCGCCTTCTTGTCGCGATACATGAGGGCGACCAGCTCATCGGCATCCAGTCCTGGAGGCGGGCGGGTCATCAGGTCGTACTCGCCGGCGACGACGGCACGGTGGGCCTGCACGCGTTCGGCATCGATCCGTCCGAGTTCGAAACCGAGTTCGGCGGCGTAGATCAAGCCGATGGCCACCGCCTCGCCATGAGCCAACTCGTGGTGCGTCGCGATCTCGAGGGCGTGAGCGAGAGTGTGGCCGTAGTTGAGCAGTGCCCGTCGACCGCCTTCGCGCTCGTCGGAGGCCACCACCTCGGCCTTGATCTCGATACACCGGGCAACTCGTTCCTCCAGGTCCATCGCCAGGAGATCGTCACCGGTCAGGAAGTGGTACTTGGCCATCTCCCCGAGACCGCAACGCATCTCCCGGGGCGGCAACGTATCGAGGAAGTCGAGGTCGCACAGCACACCCGACGGCTGCCAGAACGCGCCAACGAGGTTCTTTCCCTCGGGCAGATTGACCCCGGTCTTGCCACCGATGGCAGCATCGACCATGCCCAGCAGACTCGTCGACACGTGCACCACCGGGATGCCGCGATGCCATGCCGAGGCTGCGAAGCCGGCGACGTCGGTGACCATGCCGCCACCAACTCCGATCACCACATCGTTGCGAGTCAGCCCCATCGCGGCGAAGCCGCTCATCAAGGTTTCGATCGTGGCCAGGGACTTGGCGCCCTCCCCCTGGCCGATGACGAAGGTTTCGACTTCGAGCCCCGGCAGTTCGATCTCGACATCGATACCTACCTGCGTGACGACTGCAGCACGGGCGGCCGAAGCGGGAAGCAACGTGGGGAGTTCCGCCACGACACCGCGGCCGACGATCACGTCGTAGCTACGGTCGCCCAGCGCGACGGTCAACCGGCGCATCGCAACACCGCCTTGGCCACGTCGTGAACCGACCGGTGGTCGACCGAAACGATTGCATCGGCCACCTCTTTGTAGAGGGCCTCACGGTCGCGGTGCATCGCGCGTAGCGTGCCCTCGGGGTCGGCATCGAGCAGCGGCCGGTGCATCCCGTTCTTCACCCGTTCGACGAGCAGATCGACATCGGCGAGCAGCCACACCACATGAGCATCACTGGTTGCCAACGCAGCACGGTTGGCTTCGGACATCACGACGCCGCCTGCAGCGGCGACGACCGACGGCTCGTCTGCGCTCAGCGCGGCGATGAGTGTCTCGGTCTCCAGGGCTCGGAAGGTCGCTTCGCCGTCGGACGCCCAGATCGCGCGAACCGTTCGACCCGTGCGCTCCTCGACCATCTCGTCGGAGTCGAGCAGAGGTCGGCCCATCTGCCGCGCGAGCATTCGACCGACCGATGACTTCCCCGCGCCCATCATGCCGACGAGCACGAGGTGCTTTGCCCCGTTCATGACAGGCTGGCGGTGAACGCCTCGGCGTTACGCACGAACTCGCTCATCGAGTCGCCACCGAACTTGCGCTGCGCTTCGGTGGCCAACACGAGCGACACCATCGTCTCTGCGACCACACCCATGGCAGGAACTGCCGAGACGTCGGTGCGCTCCTTGAATGACACGCCGGATTCCTTGGTCGCCGTGTCGACCGTTTCGAGCGTCGGCCTGTTGAGCGTTGCCAGCGGCTTCATCGCCGCTCGCACGACCATCACCTCACCGGTGGTCATGCCGCCCTCCGTGCCACCCGCCAGCGTGCTCGACCGCCGGTACTGCTTGGCGTCGGAATCCCAGCTGATCGGGTCGTGCGCTGCACTCCCCCGCCGCCCGGCAACTTCGAAACCATCACCGATCTCCACGCCCTTGACCGCCTGGATACTCATCACGGCCTGGGCCATTGCAGCATCGATTTTGCGGTCCCAATGGACATGGCTGCCGAGGCCGACCGGCACACCGAAGGCGAGCACCTCGACGACACCGCCGATCGAATCGCCTTCCTTGGCCGCTGCCTTGATCTCGACGATCATCGCCTCGCTGGCCTCGATGTCGAAACACCGCACCTGATTCTCGTCGACACGATCCAGCTCGGCGGGCGTCGGCCGCGACGCCGTCGATGGCACCCGAGCGGCACCCATCTGGATCACGTGGGAGATGACGTCGATGTCGATCGACTTCAACAACTTCTTGGCAACGGCTCCCGCAGCGACACGAGCTGCGGTCTCGCGGGCACTCGCCCGTTCGAGCACGTCGCGGGCGTCGGTGAAGCCGTATTTCTGCATGCCAGCGAGGTCAGCGTGGCCCGGACGAACCTGCGTGAGCGGATCCTTGGTCTCACCAGGCGCCGGGCTCATCTCCTCGTGCCACTTGTCGCTACGGAACCACTCGCTGTTCTTGATCTCGATGGCCACCGGCGAACCAAGCGTGCGGCCGTGACGGACTCCGCCGATGAGGGTCAGCTCGTCGGCTTCGAATCGTTGACGCGGCCCCCGGCCGTAGCCGAGACGACGACGACCCATCTCGGCCTGGATCTCCTCCACGGTGATCTCGAGCCCAGCAGGCAAGCCTTCCATGATGACCACGAGGCCCTGTCCATGGCTTTCACCTGCGGTGAGATAGCGAAGCATCACCCCAGGCTATCCGGCTCGCCCACCGCCTCTCGGGAGGCGTGCGAGTCAGCGCGCTGCGAGTTCAGCCAGCGCTGCTGCACGCATCGGGGCGGTGTCGGGCCGGTGTCCGAGCCACGCCTCTTGCTGCAACGCTGCCTGATGGACCAGCATTCCGAGCCCGTCGACAGCGTGCGCTCCGGCAGCGCACGCCGCGCTCATCCATGCCGTTTCCAGCGGGTGATACACGAGATCCGCGACCACTTGGCCGGCACGCAACAACGCCGGGTCGCATGGCAGATCATCGGGTCCCGCATCCGCGACGTCAACACCCATTCCGACACTCGTTGCATTGACGACGACGTCGGCGCGACTCACGTCGCGCACCATCCCGACAGACGCAGCTCGCGCCAACGCGGCAGCCTGCTCCGCCCGGTCACGGGTGCGGTTGACCACGATGATGTCGCTCACCCCTGCCCGGCCCAGGGCATCGATCACCGAGCGCGCTGCACCACCAGCACCGATGACCGCAATCCGTGCACCCTGCACATCGACTCCGGCGTCGATCAGCGATGCGACGAACCCTGGGCCGTCCGTGCTCGACCCGACGAGCTCGTTGCCGTCCCAGCTGACGGTGTTGACCGAGTCGAGGGCTCGTGCAGCCGGATCGAGCCGGTCGACCAGGCGGGCGACGTCGGACTTGTGCGGCATCGTCACCGACAGCCCAGCGAGACGCAACAGCCGCATCGATGCCAATGCGGCGTGTGCCTGCCCCGGCGCAATGTCGAAGGCGGTGTAGGTCCAGGGAATCTCCGCCGCATCGAAGGCTGCCTGGTGGATGGCGGGCGACAAACTGTGGGCGACCGGCGAGCCGATCACCGCAGCGATGCGCGGCGCTGTGCGCGATGCGCTCATCCGCCGAATTCGATACCGGCGTACCGGGAGATGTTCGCCTCGTGCTGTTCGAAGGTCGCCGCGAAGGCGTGGCTTCCGTCCTCATCGGCCAGGACGTAGAAGAAGTAGAAGCACTCCGACGGGTTGGGCAGACCGCTGCAGATCGGGTCGCCAGGAGCCGGATTCGGCGCCGGGTTGAGCGCTGCACGAATCGACGCGCGACCGGGATTCGCGATGGGAGTGACCGGGAGGCCGGGCCGGAGGTAGGTGTTCCACGGTGTGTCGATCTGACGCAGCTGGGAGAAATCGAGGTTCGTGTCGAGACCGGCCTGGTCGCGTCCGTAGTAGACCGATGCATCGATCTGCAGCAGGAACGGTGTCTCCGGGTTGTCACGTGACACGGCCAGACGATTCAGGATGACCCGGGAGATCTTCGCCCGATCCTCGGGGACCGCTGCTTCGCGTTCGATCAGCGACGCCACGATCAACACTTCGTACGGCGTGTAGCCGAGCCGCTCAGCCTGTGCCTCGAGGTCTTCCTGCTCGCCGACACGCTCCATCAGGCTGATCATGCGGTCGATCAGCTGAGTCTCGGATTCGGCGTTCGAGACCGAGTACGTGTCAGGGAAGAGCAGTCCTTCGAGGGTGCCCGTGCCTGGCGGCAACCAACGCGCCACAACGCTCTGAGAGTTCGCAGCAGCGATGAAATCGGCTTCGTTCATCCGTTCGACGACGGCGTCGACGCGTCGACCCATACGGTCGATGGTGAAGCCCTCGGGGAAGGTGACGCTGGTCGTCGTCTGTGCCGGCGGCGTCTTCAGCCGCGCCATGACGTTGCCCATGTGGTCGTTCGGCCGGAGTTGGAAGAAGCCCGGCGTGATCTCCAATCCGTCGTTGCGTTCGACGTACTGTTCCCACACTCGACTATCGGTGATGAAGCCCTCCTCGAGCAACTGGTCGGTCACGTCGTCGAACGTCGCCTGTTCGGAGATCTCGAAGTTCGTGAGGTCACCGGCATCGCCCGCCGGGTTGATCTTGCCGAGGTACCACCACCCGACCGCGCCAGCGATCAGGACGACCACGACGACGAGGCACATCGCGGTGTAGGCCACCCACTTGAAAGGACGCGTCTGGCGGCGGAGTCGTTCGACCTGGCCGGTCTGGTCAGCAGGGTCCCACGGGTCGGTCGGCCAATCCATCGCCGGCCGACCCCTGGGGTCGACTTGGGCTTCAGGCAGCAGCGGATCGAGTTGCGTCATGACGCTGATCCGGCAGGCCAGGTGTTGCGGCGGTGATCGAGCCACGCCTGGAGCATCACTGCTGCAGCCATCTTGTCGACGATCTGGCGTTGACGCTGGCCGCTGAGGCCAGCCTCGCGCATCGCTGATTCGGCAGTCACCGTCGTGAACCGCTCGTCGTACATCTCCACAGGCACGCCGACCACGGTAGCCAGCTGCTCGGCCTCTTTGGTGGCACCTCGGGCGGCCGGTCCAGAGGACCCATCGAGCGACAATGGCAAGCCGACCACCACGACCTCGCACTCCTCGACACGGACCAGTTTGACGATCTCGGCGTGGTCGTGACGACGCGACTTGGAGCGGTGCACCGTGGTCAACGCCGACGCAATCGTGCCGGACAGATCACTGACGGCGATGCCGACACGCTTGGAGCCGAGATCGATGCCGAGCGCTCTGACGCCCGGGACACGCGCCGGCCCGCTCACAGGACGGTGCTCACAGGACGGTGGGCACCGCCTCGGCGGCGAGACGCAATGCTTCAGCGATACCGGACGGGTCCTTGCCGCCAGCCGTGGCGATGTCGCCCTTGCCGCCGCCGCCACCACCGACGGCGCGTGCTGCGTCCTTGAGCAACAGCGATGCGGGCTTCGGGTTACCCGGCTCGACGGCGCCGACCAAGGCCACGCCACCGGTATCGGTCTCGCCGACCAGCACGACGACCCTGATGCCCGGAGTCTGGCGGACAGCGATGGCCAGTTCGCGCAGATCTCCCGGCGCGAGGCCGTCGACCTGCGTCACGACCACGCCATCGACTGCGATTTCAGCAAGCTCGCTGGCGCGACCTGCAGCGAGCTGACTGCGGAGCGACTTGATCTCGTCTTGGAGGCTCTTCACCTCATCGAGCTTGCGCTGCACGCCACCGAGCAGGTCGTCGGACTGCGTACCGACGAGTTCGGCGGCCTGGGCAATCAACACTTCGTCGCGTTGCAGCAGCGCCACGCTGGCGTCGCCGGTGATTGCCTCGATGCGACGCAGATTCGAGCCGATCGACGACTCGCTGACGACCTTGACGGTGCCGATGTCGCCGGTTGCCCGAACGTGGGTGCCGCCACACAGTTCGATGGTCGACCCGGCTTCGAGCACCCGGACGATGTCGCCGTACTTGTCGCCGAAGAATGCAATGGCTCCGAGAGTCTCGGCTTCGTCCTTGGTCGTCTCGAAGATACGCGTCGGCATGTTTCCGAGCGTCTCGTGGTTCGCGATGTCCTCGATCTGCTTGATCTGTTTCGATGTGACTGCGTCGTAGTGCGAGAAGTCGAAGCGCAGACGATCCGGGCCGACCATCGAACCGGCCTGTTTGACGTGATCGCCGAGTACGTGACGCAGCGCGTGGTGCAAGAGGTGCGTCGCAGTGTGGTTGCGACGGATCGCGTCGCGACGCAGTACGTCGATCGACGCCGTGGCGGTCTGGCCAGCGGTGACCGTGCCGTCGGTGACTCGGGCGTTGTGACGCCGCAGGTTCGGCAGCGCGAATGTCGTGTCGAGCACCGTGGCGGTGCCCGAGTCGGTCGTGATCGTCCCGGTGTCGCCGATCTGGCCGCCGGACTCGGCGTAGAACGGAGTCCGGTCGACGAAGATGTCGACCGTCGAGTTGCCCTCGGCATCGTCGGGCCCGTCGATGATGGCCACGACACGGCATTCGGCGAAGTCGTCGGTGTAGCCGACGAACTCGGTCACACCGAACTGATCGAGCACATCACGGAAGCCCTCGATCGCGCTGGCATCGACGCCACCCTTCTGGGCGGCTTTGGCACGCTCACGTTGTTCGGTCATGTCGGCATCGAACCCCGCAAGGTCGACGTCGATGTTGCGCTCGCTGGCGATCTCCTGGGTCAGCTCGAGCGGAAAGCCATAGGTGTCGTGCAGCAGGAACGCGGTTGATCCCGACAGCTTCTCGGTGTCGTCGCTGAGCTCGCCGTCGAGGATGGTCAGACCGTTCTTGAGCGTGTGGCGGAAGCGTTCTTCTTCCTTGCCGATCACGTCGGTGATGAAGCTCAGGTTCTTGGTGACGTCGGGATAGGCGTTGCCCATCACGGTCGCTGCGACTTCGACGAGGCTCGGCATCACCAGCTTGTCGGTGCCGAGCAGATAGGCGAAGCGCACCGCACGACGGATGATGCGGCGCAAGACATAGCCGCGAGCCTCGTTCGACGGGAACACGCCGTCGTTGACGAGCATGGTGCTCGAGCGGGCGTGCTCGGCGAGGACCCGGAGGGCGAAGCTGGCGCGGTCGTCGTAGTCACCGACGATGTACTTGTGGCCCGTGATCGACTGCGCTGCATCGATCAGCGGTTGCATCAGATCGGTCTCCCAGACCGAGTCGACGCCCTGCTTGAGCGCCAGGATGCGTTCGAGACCGGCGCCGGTGTCGATCGACGGCGAGGGCAGCGGCGAACGCGTTCCGTCAGCCGACTGGTTGAACTGCATGAACACGAGGTTCCAGAACTCCATGAAGCGGTCGCCTGCCGGGTCGCCGAGCGGTCCACCGCCAGGACCGAAGGCGGGACCGCGATCGATGTGGATCTCGCTGCAGGGCCCGCAGGGACCGACGTCGCCCATCTGCCAGTAGTTGTCCTTGTCGCCGAGGCGCTGGATGCGTTCCATCGGCACCCCGACCTGCTCGTGCCAGATCGCTTCGGCCTCGTCGTCGCTTTCGTGGACCGTGATCCACAACTGGTCGCCGTCGAATCCCCAGCCGCCGTTCTCGACCGACCCGGTCACCAGGTCCCAGCTCCATGGGATCGCCGACTCCTTGAAGTAGTCACCGAAGCTGAAGTTGCCCATCATCTCGAAGAACACGAGGTGGCGTTTGGTTCGGCCGACGTCGTCGAGGTCGTTGTGCTTGCCACCGGCGCGAGCGCACTTCTGCGAGGCGGTCGCTCGCTTGAACGGTGGCTGCTCGTTACCGACGAAGTAGTCCTTGAACGGGACCATGCCGGCAACGTTGAAGAGCACCGTCGGGTCATGCGGAATCAGGCTCGACGACTGCACCACCGTGTGGTCCTTCGCAGCGAAGAACTCGGTGAAGGAATCACGCAGTTGGTCGGCCGTCATCGCAGTGTGAGGTGTGGTGCTCATATCGCCGCCGAGCCTACTGTCGAGTAGCTTGCACCGCCGTGAGCAATACTGATCCCACGCCGATCGATGTGCACGAGTGGATCAGTTTCGATGACCCCGACGAGCACCGCACCTGGGTGTTCGACGCGACCTACCTCCGCTCGAACTACATGTGCATCTTCGGTTGCGGTTGCCAAGGCATTCTCGATGAGCCCGCACCCGAACTCATGCAGGGTTGCTGCTCCTTCGGCGCACACTTCGTCGACGATGACGACCTGGCCAACGTGGTGTCGTACTTCGAGCGCGTCGAGCCGAAACACATGCAGTTCCACGCCAAGGCCGCCAAGACCAAGAACGGACAGCCCGGTTACCTGCGCGACGGGGACCCGGACGCTGACGGCAACCCGACCACGATGACCCGTCTCGTGAGCCACGAGGGCACCAAGGCCTGCATCTTTCTCAATCGACCGGGTTTCGAGGGCGGCGCCGGGTGCGCGTTGCACATCGCTGCCGACGACAACGACGAGCGAATGATGGACTGGAAACCGCAGGTCTGTTGGCAGGTTCCGCTCCGGCTCGAACATTCCGAGGACGAGTCCGGCCACGTCACCTCGCGACTCCGTGAGTGGAAGCGACGAGACTGGGGTCCGGGCGGCGAGGACTTCGGCTGGTGGTGCACCGAGGAACCCGAGGCGTTCGTCGGCAGTGACCCGCTCTACCGGTCGGCGCGTGACGAAATCGTCGAACTCGTCGGCGAGCCGATCTACCTGCAGATGCTTGAGCTGCTCGAACGTGACCAGTGGGTGCCCTTGGCGCATCCCGTGGTCAAGCGCTGACGAGCGAGCGACTACTCCTCGTCTGATTCGTCGTCGTCGAACTCGACGCCGTACTTGGCGGCCAGCTCGGCGTACTCATCGTCGCCGGATGATCCCGGTGACTCAGAGTCGTCGGACGAGTGCTCGTCGCGGCCGCCTAGGCCGAGATCGAACGCTCCGGGTCCGGACTGCTTCAGTTTTCTCGCCTCTTCGAAACGGCGATGACGACCCTTCTTCACGACAGGGCTCCCACACTAGAAAGTCGGCTACTACGTTGACATCAATCGAGATCGTACCGGCCTGTGCTGGTATTTCGCGGACCTATGATTGGATGACATGATGCACACGGTTGCGGTCCTGAACCAAAAGGGAGGCGTTGGAAAGACAACTGTCACACTTGGATTGGCATCGGCCGCTGCTGCAGCGGGTCGTCGGGTACTGGTCGTCGATCTCGACCCGCAGGGCTCGAGTTCCTGGGTACTCGGCGTCGACACGGACACTGCAGACGTGACTGCCAGCAACCTGCTGACGGCGAAGGCGCCGTCGGTCGACCGAGCAATCGTGCCATCGTCCTGGTCGGACCGTGTCGACATCATCCCGGCGGCCAATGACCTCCAAGCGCTGGAAAGCGAGGGCGGCACCGGCGCCACCCAGCGCGCAACACGCGCCACGCGCCTCCGCAGGGCGCTCGACACCGAGCGGATTGACGACTACGACGTCGTGCTGATCGACTGTCCGCCATCACTCGGCAACCTCAGCACCAATGCCCTCGCCGCAGCCCGCCATGCGCTCGTGGTCGTCGAACCGTCGGCGCTGGGACTGCGCGGCATCGGGGGCGTTGCCGATGCGATCGACACCGTCTGGGACGACTACAACCCGGACCTCGAACTGTCCGGCGTCATCTTGAACCGGGTGCCCGCCGTGTCATCAGAATCCGAGCGTCGTATCGCCGAACTCAGCCGCATCGTCGGGTCGTCAGCGGTCTGGGCGCCGTCGGTCCCCCAGCGAGTGATCTTCAACCAGGCGGTCGGCGAGCGCCGCCCGATCCACTCCTACGGAAGTCGAGCGGCTGACCCCATCGAGGCCTTCGATCGCCTCTGGTCACGCCTCCGGACCATGATGTCCCGGGCTCGCTGAATCAGCTGACAGAGACGAGTTTGAGGCGGCCTTCGTCGAAGGTCAGCGCCGCTCGACCATCGACCAGATCGCGGATGCCGTCACCGAGCAAAGCCGCACGCCACCCTTCGGCGAGCCTGGCATCGTCGTCGCCACGCAGGAACGACACGATGTCCGCGCGAGTTCCGAGCAGCACGGTGTCGATCTTTTCGTCTCGAGCGAGCTGGCTGACCCAGGCCGACACGAGCGTCACCGCAGGCCGTAGGTTGCGATCGAGGTCGTCAGGCGACTTCGGCGCCTCCGGCGGCGGATTGTCCTTGCCATCAGCGACGGCCTGCAGGATCTCGTCGGCGATACCGCCGCGCGTGTGGCGATCATCGACACCGCGGGCTTGGGTGAGTTCCTTGAGGCTCGACGGGCTGCGCTGCGAGACGCCGAGGATGGCAAGGTCAGGCAAGACCTGACGAACCGGGATGTCGACGCGCATGGCACGACGCTCGCGCCACGCCGCAACTGACTGTGCGACCGCGCGAGCTCCGGGGCGCAGCGACCGGCTGTCTTTCAGCCGCATCCATGCGTCGTCCGGGTTCGCTCCGCTGACGGGACGCGTGCGGAGTTCCTCACAGGCATCGTCGGACCACTGCATTCGACCACTGCCCTCCAACTTGGCAACGAGGAGGTCGTGCACCTCGAGCAGATACTCGACGTCGATCGCTGCGTACTGGCACTGATTCTCGGTGAGGGGACGACGCAGCCAGTCGGTCAGGCGATCGCCCTTGGCTGGCGTGATGTTGATCTCTCCCTGGAGAAGTGCAACGAGCGACGGCGTGCCGTAGCCAGCGAACCCGGCAGCGAGTTGCGTGTCGAACATCTTGTTCGGGATGCTGCCGACCGCGTGCGTCAGCACGTCGAGATCCTGCTGGGCGGCATGGATCACGCACAGCGAGTCTGACTCGAACAGTGCCCCGAAGCCCGAAATGTCGACGGCAAGGGGATCGATCAATGCGAGTTCCTGGATGCCGTCGCGGCCGTCTGGCTGCCAGGCGACCTGGATCAGGGCGAGTTTCGGCCAGTAGGTGCGCTCACGGTGAAACTCGGTGTCGAGCGCGTACCGATCGACGGCAATGAGTTCGGCGAGTACGTCGTCGAAGTGGTCCTGGGTGTCAACCCATTGGTAAACGATCTCGGCGGGAGCATTCGCTGCGTCCCTCTTCGCCCCCTTGCCGCCGGAGTTCCCCTTGCTCTCGCTGCGAACGCCCGAGCGAGCCACGTCAGTTCCCCACCGTCACGGCATTGCCGCCGTCTGTCCAGGCCATCATGCCCCCGGCCACATTGACCACGTTCTTGCCGTGTGCCGCAGCAAACTCACATGCACGAAAGCTTCTTCCCCCGACCTTGCAGATCACGTAGGTCGGCTCGCTCGCTCCATCGGCACCGAATGCGTCCAGATGGTCAGGCACAGTGTTGAGGGCGACGTGACTGGCGTACTCGACGTGACCGTCGGCCCATTCGTCGAGCTCGCGGACATCGACCAGCGGCACCCGGCCGCCCGCTGCGGTGGCAGCTGCCACCAATTCTTCCGCCGTGATCTCTGATATCGCCACGGTGGGACCCTACTTGCCGGGCACATCGTCGGGTCGGTTCACGTTGAGCATGACTGCGGCATCGACGAGCAGTGTCGTCGTCCCGACCAGTGTCAGGGCCCTGTGTACGGCCCTCATCCCGGCGGTGAAGGCCGAGGTGAGGACCTCGAGCGCAGTCTGGTTCCAGAGCACCAGACCCGGTTCGTTCCGGTCGGTGTGGGCCACCACTGCAGCCGCGCCGGGGGCCGATCCGGCAGCCGCCAGCATTGCTCGCACGGTGGCGGCATCGAGCAACGCCAGGTCGCATGCGGCGACCAGGACGTGCGGAGCGGACTCGAAGTGGCGCAGGGCGGTGATCGTGCCGCCGAGCGGCCCATCGCCCGGGTACAGGTCCTCGACGACGGGCAGTTCGAGCGATTCGAGTTCGGTTGCAGAACCGCCGATCATCGCGATCGGGTTGCAACCGCCGCTTGCCAGCGCATCGCAGACTCGGCGCGCCATCGGTCGACCGTCGACGTCGACGAGCATCTTGGCCCGCCCCATTCTGGTGCTCGCGCCGCCCGTGAGGACCGCACCGGCGACCTGCATGCGTGTGTGCCGGTTCAGCTCTGGGGGACACCGGTCGGGTCGAGCTGCAGCAGGAAGGTATTGATCCGATCCGCCTCGTCGGTCTCTCCGATCTCTGCAGCCATCGCCCCGAGGCCGCGCAGCGACCGAAGGAAACCGTGGTTGGTCGGCTCTGCCCAGCGCACGTAGCCACTTCCCCGCCAACCGCTCGCACGGAGCGTGTCGAGGCCACGGTGGTAGCCGACGCGGTACGCGGCGTAGCGCTCGATGGTGTCGCGCCCCAGATCGCCCAACTCGGACCATCCGGCGAGAAACCGCGGTGACGCGGCAACCACGTCGGCAACCGCAGCGCGGCGCTCCGCCTCAGGACGGGCGAGCGCATCGGCGAGTCGCTGCGCGTCGGCTGCGTCCGCAGGTGGCAGCACAGTGGTCGGGAGACCGGAGGACATGGTGATCGGCTGGTCGCTCATTGACAGCGAGCGTACCTCCGACCGTTCACGACCTAGGCTCGCTCTGTGCTCGCTCTCAGTCTCGATGCCGCCAAGAACGCCGCCATTGTCGCAGTCGTCGTGTTTCTCGTAGGCTCGATCGCTGCTGCGTGGATCATGAAGACGATCATCCAGAAGGTCGCAACCGCCGCCGTGCTCCTCCTGTTGGCGTTTGCCGTGTTCACCCAGCGCACGTCGCTGCAGGATTGCGCTGACAAGGTCAAGGGTGCGGTCGGCCGAGATGGCACGAGCGTCACGCTGACCGACACGGACTGCTCGTTCTTCGGCACAACGATCACCGTCAAGGATCCACGCGGATCTGACGACACCGGTGAGTGATCAGCCAATTCCGACCGCAACACTCGCCCGACTGACTGCGGCGAAGGCGGTCGCCAACACCGCTCTGCGTTGGGTTGGACCGTTCCTCCCGACGCTCGAGCGTGCCTTCGGTGTCTCGACGACCCAGCTCACGACCGTGCTCGGCGTCGGCGAAGCTGCAGGGCTCTCCACCGTCTTCGTCGGCCGACATCTCGATCGGGGCCGCGAGCGCTTGGTGATGATCAGCGGGCTGACAGCGATCTCGCTGTCGTCGGTGGTTGCGCTCGCGGGATCCATCTGGACATTCGCGATCGCCTTCGTCATCCTCATTCTCGGCGTCGCGAACTTCACCGTCGCCGGACATGCCTGGATCAGCCACAGGATCGACTACCGCTGGCGAGCCCGGTCCATTGGTCTGTTCGAGACGTCGTGGGCGCTGGCGCTCCTTGCTGGTGGGCCCATCGTCGCTGTCCTGATCAATGTCTTTGGTTGGCGGGGCCCTTTCGTGTTTCTCGCCATCGCGTGTGCGCTCGCCGCACTTCTCGTCGCCACCTCGCTGCCCGCTCCCGGACCCACCGAGGCCGGCGGTGTCTCGGCTGACGGATCAACCGCTCGCGCCCCGCGCATACCGCTCACCTCGAAGGCCTGGCTGGTCGTGATCGGATCAGCGACGATGGCGCCAGCGGGTCTGTCCATCTTCGTGATCTCGGGCACCTGGCTGGACGATCGATTCGGTGTATCCACCGGCGGCCTCGGCGTGATCGTCATGGGCTTTGGTGCGGTCGAATTGATCGCGAGTACGAGCACCGCGGTCTTCGCAGATCGACTCGGCAAGATGCGTTCGACACTCGGAGGCGTCGTCGTGCTCGTTGCCGGGCTGATCGTGATGCTCGGTGCTCGCGACGAACTCTGGGTTGCAATCGTCGGCCTGCTGATTCTGCTCCTCGGCTTCGAGTACGGCTTCGTCACTTCGCTGTCGTTGGTGAGCGAAGCAATGCCCGATGCTCGCGGCAAGACGTTGGCGATCAGCAACGCTGTCGGCACGTTGACCCGCGGTACCGGCACGGTCCTGTCCGGTGTGCTGTATGCGGCGTGGGGCATCGGCGGGTCCGCTGCGTTCTCAGCGACAGCAGCGGTGGTCGCTGCGTCGTGTTTCCTGCTCAGCCGGCGGGTCGGCTGAGCCAAATACGGAGGAGATCAGCCAGTTCTTCCGGGTGCGTGTTCGGTGCTCCGTGCCCGGCGTCGTCGAGCTGTTCGTGGTGGGCCCCGTCGATCATCTCGGCGACTAGACGCATCGCCCGTTGATGGTGAGGTCGACCGCGCTCGCCACTGATCGACAGAACAGGGCATGTCACAGCGGCCGCATCCCATGGCGCTGCTCGACGAAGGTCGGCCAATTCACCCATCATGGCTGCACCTTCCGAACGGCGCCCCTCGCGAGTCGATGCCGGAAGCCGCTCCCAGCGGTCATCACCGATCAGGCGCCGCATGAACGCCTCAGCCGCGTCGCCCGGGTCCGGCGTCGAGTCAGCCGCTCGGGCTGCAGCACCACCAGCGGTGGTGCTCGGCCACCAGTCCAACCAGGACAGCGGGGTCTCATAGACGGCAGCCCGCTCGATCAGACCCGGGCGTCGAGTCGCAAGCCCCAAGACGACGTTGCCTCCAAGACTGTGGCCGAAGGCCAATGCGACCTTGCGGCCCGGCGCGTGGCGCTCGATGACCTCGTCGAGATCCGCAACGTGCGCGTCGAGCGTGAACGGTGGGCCCACGGTGCCCGACCTTGCATAACCGCGCCGGTCGTAGCGGATGACCAATGCCTGATCGTCGAGCCGCCTACTCAACCGCAACATGCCCGCCGACCGATCCATCGCTCCGTGGCAGAGGACGACAACAGGCAACGCTGGGTCGTCGGCGTCCCCGGACACCGCCGAGAACACTTCAGTCGACATGCACGATGCGCATCACGTCCGACGCTGCTCGGCCAGTCCATGATCGCTTGGGAAGCGCTGCAACAGGATCAGGGTCGGCGCCAGGTGCGCCGGCGAGCACGAGCACGGTGTCGCCGTGATGCACCAAACCTGCCCTCAACGCTGTTTCGACGGCGAACCAGACCATCTCGTCAGTCGACTCGTAGGTGTCGACCTGCACCGGGGTCACACCCCAGGTGAGTGCAAGGCTGCGCACCATCGCCGGATCGGGAGACAGCGCGACCATCGACGCCTCAGGACGGAACCGTGCCATTGCCCGTGCCGTCCGGCCGCTGTTGGTGCAGCACAGAATCGCAGAAGCCTTGACATCCATCGCCGCCTGCGACGCAGCGTGAGTCAGCGCTGCGGTGACGCGATCACTGTGCTGCATCGGCTCGTACCGGCCATCGAGCTGGACTCTGCCCAGGCGGTCAGCCCACTGGCGATAACTCGCTGCGGACTCCGCACGCTCAGCAACCTTGCCCATCGTCGTCACGACAGCGACCGGGTCGCGACCGATGGCGGTCTCCCCCGACAGCATCACGGCATCGGTGCCGTCGAACACGGCGTTCGCGACATCGCTCACTTCAGCTCGTGTCGGTGCCGACGCAGTGATCATCGACTCCAACATCTGGGTGGCGGTGATCACCGGCGTGCCAACCTCGACGCAGTGACGGATGATCCGCTTCTGGAGGTGCGGCACGTCTTCGATCGGGCAGTCGATGCCGAGGTCGCCGCGGGCGACCATCACCGCATCGGAGACCTTGACGATCTCTTCGAGGTTCGCGATCGACGAACTCGTCTCGATCTTCGAGACCAGTTGGCAGCGAGTCCCGACGACGTCACGCACGCGCTGCACGTCCATGGCCTGACGGACGAAGGACACCGCCATGAACTCGACACCGGCCTGTGCCATCTGCTCGGCGAGCACGAGGTCTTCTTCGGTGGGCGTCGTCAACCGCAGGTTCTCCGAGGGGAGGTGGACACCGGGCTGGCCATTGGCGAGCCCGCCGGCTTCGACGCGGGCCAACGCGCATTCGTCGCCGACCGATTGGACCGACATCGAGATCGCTCCGTCGCCGAGCATGACGTGGCCACCGATGATCAAGTCCTCGAGCAACGTCTCGTACTGCACATAGATGCACGACGAATCGCTCGCTTCGTCGCCGGCTCGAAGTTCGATCGTGCTGCCCACGGTCAGCATCGAGCCACCTTCGGGAAAGCGGCCTGACCTGACTTTGGGGCCAGGCAGGTCGGCGAGCACGGCGACCTGGCGACCGACCGCTTCGGCAGCTCGGCGCACGGTGTCGAGGCGGATCAGATGCTCATCGATCGTGCCGTGACTCAAATTGAGACGCACGACGTCGACGCCTGCGCGCATCAGGTCCTGGAGGCTCATGAGGGTGTCGCTCGCCGGCCCGATGGTGGCCACGATCTTCGTCCTGCGTGTCATATCTGCTTGTCTATCTGCTTGTCTGTCAGGAATGGAGTTATTGCTGATTCGCCACGCACTACCGATTCGACGCGAGCTGGAGTCAGGTGCCGCCGACCCCGAGCTGTCCAGCGATGGCTTGGCTCAAGCGGAGCACCTCGCCAAGTATCTCTCATCTGAACACCTCGATGCGGTGTATGCGAGTTCAATGCAGCGCGCCCGCCAGACCGCAACCCCGGTCGCAGCCGCCCACGACCTCGACATCGCGTTACGCGACGGCATCACCGAGTTCGACCGGTTCAGCTCCGAGTACGTACCGGTCGAAGAGCTCAAAGCAGCCAACGATCCACGTTGGCAGCAGATGCTCGACGGCGAGTGGGACGGCGACGAGAGCCAGGAAGAGTTCCATCTCCGGACGATCGCAGCGATCGAGGAGATCATCGGAGCGCACTCCGGCCAGCGAGTCGCCGTGGTGTGCCATGGCGGCGTCATCAATGCCTACATCACTTCGATCCTCGGGCTGAGCGGTGACGGGAACAGCGAGTTCAGCCGTGGGTTCTTCTACCCCAACTACACCTCGATCCACCGGGTGGCGGCATCGGCACGTGGTGACCGATCCGTCATCACCCTCAACGAAACCAGCCACCTCCGCAACACCGGCCTCCCCATGGGCCTGTTCCAGAAAGGCTGACCAGCCCACCATGAGTACGCCCGACGTCTCCGACCTGATCTCATTCCTCGATGCGTCCACATCGCCGTGGCATGCAGTCGAGTCGACCATCGCCCGCCTGGACGGCTTCACGCAACTGCACGAGGTCGACGCCTGGACTGCGATCCCCGCGATCGGGTACGTCGTCCGGGGTGGGGCGATCGTCGCCTGGCGACTCCCCGAAGGTGCTGCCGGCCAGGCCGGCTCGACACCGTTCCGCATCGCCGGTGCGCACACCGACTCGCCGTGCCTGCGCGTCAAGCCACAGCCCGACTCGAGCAGCGTCGGTTGGAAGCAACTCGGCGTCGAGGTCTACGGCGGCATCCTGAACAACAGCTGGCTCGACCGCGACCTCGGGATCGCCGGCCAGCTCATCGCCGCCGACGGCACGGCATCGCTGGTCGATGTCCGCCGGCCGATCGCCCGAGTGTCTCAGCTCGCAGTCCACCTCGATCGCGGGGTCAACGACAACGGGCTCGTCCTCGACCGCCAGTTGCACCTCACCCCGACGTGGGGAATCGGTGTCGGCGCGCCCGGCGAATTCGCCCGATGGATCGGCGACGAGGCCGGTCTGGACAGCGCCCCGGTCTGGTGGGAGCTGTGCTTCTACGACACACAGGGAGCCGCAGTGATCGGCGCTGACTCCTCGATGCTCGCTTCCGGGCGCCTGGACAACCTCCTGTCGTGCTGGGCCGCCACGAATGCCCTGATGGCCGCTGAGCCGATCGACCACATCGCGATGATCGTGCTCAACGACCACGAAGAGGTCGGCTCGTCGAGCGCCACCGGAGCTGCGGGGCCACTCCTCGAGTCGGTGATCGAACGCATCGTCGACGTCCGCTGTTCGGGAGAACGCGATGACCTCCACCGATCGGTCGCGGCGTCGATGTGCATCTCTGCAGACAACGCCCACGCCGTCCACCCGAACTACGTCGAGCGGCATGATCCCGGCCACCGGCCGATGATCAACGCTGGCCCGGCGCTCAAGGTCAACGCCAACCAGCGCTACGCCACATCTGCCGCCACTGCATCGTCGTTCCAACGAGCCTGCGACGAGGCCGGCGTGCCCTGGCAGGTGTTCGTCTCGGCGAACAACATGCCCTGCGGCTCGACGATCGGGCCGATCACGTCGACACGGCTCGGAATCGCCACAGCAGACATCGGTGTCGCTCAGCTGTCGATGCATTCAGCGCGCGAACTGTGTGGCGCCGAGGACCCGGGCCACCTCGCCGCAGCGCTCACCGCGTTCTTGAGTTGACAGTCACCGGACTCGGTCGTAGAGCCGCTGGAGTTCGGTGTGCAGTTCGGCGCTCACTGCGTGAACAGCCGAGCGCGAGGCCTTGCCCTTGGGACCGACCTCGACAACGATCGGCGCACCGATCAGCACCTCGACCTTGCGCGGGAAGACGAACTTCGCACCGCGTGGCATCACCCGGTCGGAGCCGCCGATGCCGATCGGGATGATCGGCACACCTGCTCGGGAGGCAATGAACGCTGCACCGTCGAGCAGCGGCTGCACCACGGGGCCGTCCTTGCGTTCGCCCTCGGGGAACAGCACCAACGGCTCCCCCGCCGCAAGCACGCCAATACATCGCTGAAGGGCTTCACGGTCGACCGTGCCGCGTGCGACGGGGAAGGCCCCGAGAGCGGAGATGAATCTGCCGAACGTGGGGTACTTCCACATCGAGTCCTTGCCCATGAACCGAATGCGTCGACGGGTCACGCATGCCGTGATCGGCGTGTCGACGTAGCTCCGATGGACCGGCGCGAGCACATAGGCACCCGTGTCCGGGAGGTTCTCGCGTCCTTCGATCGACATGCGCGTGTAGAGCTGGGTGAATCCGCACACGACCGACCGGACGAACGTGTACAGCAGCTTGGTCCGCCGGGTCTGCCCGGCAAATCCGGTCTCAACTCTCGTCATCAGAGCCAGATCGACCGGAGTCGCTGTGCAGCAGTTGAAGAATCTGATCGACGACCGCGTCGACCGGCGTGCCGCTCGTGTCGACCACGACGGATCCACTTGCCTCCATGAGCGGACTGTCGGCGCGCGAGGAGTCCTTTCGGTCACGTTCGATGATCGATCGCTCCACCTCGTCGACGTCGCCACCGATTTCGGCGACACGGCGCTCGGCGCGCATACGCGGCGAGGCAGTGATGTACAGCTTCAGCTGGGCATCGGGAAAGACGACGGAGCCGATGTCGCGCCCTTCGACCACTCCCCCGCCGTGTGCGACCACCCATTCGCGCTGCCGCCTGACCAGCTCGACCCGGACAGCACTGTTCGCGGCGACCGAGCTGACCGCCGAGGTGACCTCGCGGCCACGGATCTCGATGTCGGCGTCGACGCCGTCGACGGTGATGCTGCTGTCGTCGACCACGAGATCGATGCGGTTGGCCACGCGCGCCACGGCGTCGGTGTCCGACGGGTCGATCCCGCGACGCAAGACGCCGAAGGTGACACCGCGATACATCGCACCGGTGTCCAGATAGTCCAGCCCGAGACGCTCCGCGACGGCCCTGCCGACGGTGCTCTTGCCAGCGCCCGCAGGACCATCGATTGCAATCACCATCTCGTTGCTCACCAGCTCACTCCGAGCGGCCGGCCTTCGTCGTAGCCAGACGCACTCTGCACCCCGACCACCGCTCGCTCCTGGAACGAGGCAATCGAGTCGGCACCGGCATAGGTACACGACGATCGGAGTCCGGCGACGACCTGATCGATGATGTCTTCGACGCTCGGGCTCGCCGGGTCGAGGTACATGCGTGAGGTACTGATGCCCTCCTCGAACAGTTCCTTGCGGGCCCGATCGAAAGCTCCCTCGCTCTTCGTACGGTTCTTGACCGCCCGGTTCGATGCCATGCCGAAGCTCTCCTTGTAGAGGCGACCGTCGGGGTCACGCAAGGTGTCGGCTGCTGACTCGTACGTGCCTGCCAGCCACGAGCCGAACATCACGTTCGCGGCGCCGCCAGCGAGGGCGAGCGCGACGTCGCGAGGAAAGCGGACGCCTCCGTCGGCCCAGATGTGTCTGGCGGATCGCTCGGCCTCTGCCGCACACTCGAGCACAGCCGAGAACTGGGGTCGACCGACGCCGGTCATCATCCGGGTGGTGCACATCGCGCCTGGCCCGACGCCGACCTTCACGACATCGGCCCCCGCGTCGATCAGCTCACGAGTACCGTCGGCGGTGACGACGTTCCCGGCAACGATCTTCGCGTCGGGCAATGCTGCCCGTACCGCCTCGACCGCTCGCAGCGTGCGGGTCTGGTGACCGTGCGCCGTGTCGATCACCAGCACGTCGGCACCGAACCTCGCGAGTTCGGTGGCGCGGGCGGCAGGATCACCGTTGATGCCCACGGCCACACCGATGAGCAGCCTGCCCGCAGCATCGAGTGCTGGCTGGTAGATCGTCGAACGCAACGCACCCTTGCGTGTGATGACGCCGAGCAGTCGACCATCATCGCTCGTCGGATCCACCACCGGAGCGACGTCCAATCGCATGTCCTCGAGTTGGTCGTACGCGCTGGCGGGGTCGACGTCCGGCCCGACGATGTGCAGGTTGCGACTCATCACAGCGTGCAGTTGAGTGAAGCGGTCGACGCCCTCCTGATCGCGTTCGGTGAACACTCCGACCGGACGACGGCCGTCGACGACGACGACTGCGCCATGTGCCCGTTTGTGGATCAACGACATCGCCTCGCCAATGGTCGCGTCGGGTGCCAACGTGATCGGTGTCTCGAACACCGGGTGGCACTGTTTGATGTACTCGATGACCCGACCGACGACGTCGACCGGGATGTCCTGAGGAAGGATCGCGATGCCGCCACGTCGGGCGACGGTCTCGGCCATCCTGCGGCCAGCGACAGCGGTCATGTTCGACACCACGAGCGGGATCGTCGTGCCGATTCCGTCGGGCGTGGTCAGATCGACGTCCATCCGCGATCCGACGTCGGACAGGCTGGGGACCATGAACACATCGCTGTAGGTCAGATCGTGTTCGGGCTGGTGGAGCAGGCGCATTGGTGGAGTCTCGATTCAGGCACGTCGTGCACGGCCACCTCAGGATACGACCTAGTCTGGCAGCTGTATGGGATCGGTTGCATTGGTACACGGTTGGGGTGGTTCGTTCGCAGCCACGTGGCAGCGCAGTGGCTTCACCGCACTGCTTCGAGACGGCGGCAAGGATGTGGTCGGCATCGATCTGCTCGGCCACGGCGAAGCGCCGAAGCCGCATGAGTCCGAGGCATACGACGACTTGACCGCCCGCGTCTTCGAAGCGATCGACGCCAGTTCACCGGAAGAACCCGTCGAAGCGGTCGGCTTCTCACTCGGTGCACTGACGTTGCTGCGCGCCGCCATTGCCCGACCCGAACGATTCAGCCGCCTCGTGCTTGCCGGCATCGGTGCCAACGTGACAGCGCCCGACCGTGCTGGCGCAGAACGCATCGTCGAGGGACTCGAGACGGTCATCGCGAGCGGCGAAACCACGCCTGACGACCTCGCCGAGATGGACCACACCGCCCGACTCTTCGTCCAGTACGCACAGCAGCCCGGCAACGACATCGTTGCGCTCGCCGCCGTGATGCGCCGGGCTCCGAGCGTCGAGCTGACTGCTGCCGGGTGCAGTGGTGTCTCGTGCCCGGTGCTCGTCATCGTCGGTGATCAGGACTTCGTGCACCCCGGCACCGACCTCGCGGCTTGGTTCCCCGACGGTCGCTGCGAGACCCTGCGCAACGTCGACCACTTCGCCACACCCGAGGCGTTCGGATTCTTCGACGCGACGCTCGAATTCCTCGACGCCATCTGACCCTTCTCATGCCACTCATCACCCGTGACGTCGATCGAGCGGCGGATGCGCTGCGGCGCGGTGGTCTCGTCGCCGTCCCCACAGAAACCGTCTACGGCCTCGCAGCAGATGCGACCGATGTCGCAGCGGTTGCACGCATCTTCGAGTTGAAAGGACGCCCGACGGGCCACCCGCTGATCGTCCATCTCGCCGAACCCGACGATCTCGACACGTGGTCGACTGCACCATCAGCGACGGCGCAGCGCCTCGCATCGCTCGCCTGGCCCGGGCCGCTCACCTTGATCGTGCCACGCTCGCCGATCGTTGCCGACATCGTCACCGGCGGCCGCGACACCGTCGGCCTGCGCGTCCCATCGCATCCGCTACTGCGAGGCCTCCTTCGTCAAAGCGGTCTCGCCGTCGCCGCGCCGTCTGCCAACCGGTTCGGTGCCGTGAGTCCAACGACGGCCGAGCACGTTCTGGCCGACCTCGGCGACGTGCTCGACCCCGACCGAGATGTCATCTTGGACGGAGGGCCGTCGTCGATCGGTGTCGAGAGCACGATTGTCGACACGACCGTCGACCCGCCACAGTTGCTCCGGGCGGGTCCGATCACCGAGGAGCAGATCGGCGCACTCGCGGCTTCGGCCGGGCCGTCGCGTGCGAGCGGAATGCTCGCTTCGCACTACGCGCCTCGGTGCGAGATTCGTCTCGTCGACCATCCCGACGACGCTCTGGCACTGCGGGCAGGCACGCCCGGCGCGAGGGTCCTCGATTGCGCCACGGACATCATCCATGCGGCACGGACGTTGTATTCGGAGTTGCGTTCCGCCGATGCCGACGGCGTGTCGACGCTGATCGTCGTGCTGCCCGAAGCCTCCGGGCTGGGACTGGCGCTTCGCGACCGCCTGAGCAAGGCTGCTGCCCCACGGCCGAATTGAATCGCCAGGCTTCAGTCCCAGTCGTACCGGTTCAGCTGCTCGATCCAGGTGTCGCGGACCGAGTCGATCAGCGGGAGCGGCTCCTCAGCGTAGGAAGCAAGCGTGATGCTGACCGTTGACGCGCCGGCGTCGGGCACGAGTTCCAGGCGACACCAGCACTCGGCGGGTTGATAGAGATGAGCTTCGAGCCGGTACGGCGGGTCATCGTCGAGCACCTCACCGATCCATCCGGTCACCACGAGCAACGCTTCGAAGGTCTCCACCGGGAGGGTCTCGACGGTGAACGACGGAACATCGCGAGACATCTGTGCCCCTGGGGACGGCGAAGCGGGCTCTGCAGACGATGGTCGGTCAGGTGCTGTCGGGTTCGCACTGCGTTGAGCAATCGCGTGGAGGGCTGCGCCCGCCGCAGCGTTGATCGTTCGCATCATCTCGGCGTCGCCACCGGTATCGGGATGATGTTGCTTGGCGAGGTCGCGTCGGGCGTTGCGCACCTCGGCTGCAGTGGCGCCGGGCCCGAGTCCGAGCGTGGCAAAGGGTTCACTCATGCGACATGTCGTGCTGCAC
>Ga0115031_1000426_pt1 | contig 30054 bp, 22 predicted proteins | sample Maine_Asex4_meta_FD_87301 | JGI IMG/M metagenome (GOLD analysis project Ga0115031, IMG submission 87301) | Marine algal microbial communities from Maine, USA - Maine_Asex4_metaG | ecosystem: Host-associated > Algae > Red algae > Unclassified | place: Maine, USA | collected 2015-01-05
CGGCGTCTACTTGATGCCGGAGAACTGGATCGAGTCGACGACCTTGCGGCCGAGGACTGCGAAGAGCGCCAGGATTGGGGCGCCCGCGATGAATGTGGCGGTCATCAGACCGGACCAGTCGGGTCGAGTGGTTCCGGGAGTCTGAGCGCGGAAATCGTTGAGCGCGACCGTGATCACCTCGAGGTTCTTGCCGGCGGTGAACGGCCAGAGGAACTCGTTCCACGAGTTCACGTAGGTGATCAGTGCGAGGGTGAAGATCGGCGCTGCAGCCATCGGCAAGATGACTTGGAAGAAACGCCGAGCGTGTCCGGCACCGTCCAGCACTGCAGCTTCTTCGACCTCTTTGGAGATACCGATGAAGAACTGGCGGAGGAAGAAGATCGCGAACGGCGTCATCAAGATGTACGGCGCGACGAGGCCGGGATACGTACTCGTCCAACCCGACTTCTCGTCGGCAAATGGGAGCCAGCCCATGTCGATGGCGAAGACGCCGAGGTCGATCTGCATGTCGCGGATCAACAGCAGGTTCGGGATGAGCGCGAAGATCGGCGGCACCATCAGTGCCGAAAGGAAGATCGTGAAGACTGCCTCGCGCCCTTTGAACTTCAGGCGGGCGAAGGCGTACGCCGACATCGCACAGAAGAAGACCTGGCCGATCGTGATCAGGGTGGAGGTGATCAGAGAGTTGACGAGCGGGCCCTTGATGTCGAACTGCACATCGTTGGCGCCGGCAGCTCTGATCTCGTCGGAAGTGACCTCGCCGAGACCGAGCACACGTTGGAAATTGAAGCCGGTCAACTCAGGCGGCAGGAGGTTGCCGGTGTCCTGGATGATCGCGTTGTTGTTCGACAGCGCTGTCCGCAGCGCCCAGTAGACAGGGAAGAGGCTGGCGATCATGACGACCATCAACACGGCCCACGCCGCGGCGCGGCCGAGCGTGAGTTGCTTGTTGCCGCTGCCGGCTTTGCGTTGCTTGCGCTTCTTCGAGGCGGCACCTTCGATGATGTCGGTGTCGACGGCTGCCGCAGCAGCGGTGGTGGATGACACGTTGCTCATGCGAGATCACTCTCTCCTGCTCGGGACACTCTGAGTTGGATGATCGTGATGACCATCAGGCCGAGCATCAACAGCGTGGCTGCTGCTGCGCCTTCGCCGGCTCGCTTGCCGAAGCTGTCGACGAACGCCTTGTCGTAGATGTAGAGGTACAGAACTCGGGTGGCGTTGAGCGGGTCGCCGGGGCTGCCGCCGAGGCCGCCACCGGCTGCAGCGACGACGTCGAAGACCTGGAAGGAACCGATGAGGCTGATGATCAACACCAACACCAGCACCGGACGCAGGAGCGGCATCGTGATCGTGCGGAACATCTTGAATTCCGAAGCGCCGTCGAGCGAAGCAGCTTCGTACAGGCTCGGCGGCACGGTCTGCATGCCGGCGAAGAGCAGCAGCGCCGTGTATCCGGTGAACTTCCAGGTGTTGATCAGAGCGAGTGCGGGGATCGACCAGTCAGGATTCGACAGGAAACCGATCGGGTCGACGCCGAAGTAGCCGAGCCACTCGTTGACGATGCCGTTGGTCGGGTCGAGCATGAACAGCCACAGCAGACCGACCATCACGTTCGGCAGCAGCCACGGCAGCAGTAGGATGGAGCGGACGAAGATCGACTTGGTGAGCCGATCCATCATCACCGCGATGCTGAGTGCGAGCACGGTCTGCAGGCCGATGTTCAGCACCACGTACTTGAAGGTCACCCAGATGGCGTTGCGGAAGAGTTCGTCGCCGACGACTTCGCGGTAGTTGTCGAAGCCGATGAAGCTGCCTTCGCTCTCGAGGAGCGGAAAGTCCTGGAAGCTGATCGTGACGGCACGGATGGTCGGCAGAAGGTAGAAGAGGAAGAATCCGAGGAGGCTCGGAAGCAGGAACCAGATGGCGACGCGCCATCCGTCGGTGAGACCTCCGCCCCCACGGCGTTTCATCTTCTTCGGTGCAGCTGATGCTGTATCGCTGATTGCGGCTTCGACTGTTGTCATCCCCATGTCCAGACGTCGCCGCAGAGCGGCGTCTGAAATCCCCCTTCTTGGATTGCTGAGCAACATAGTCCATCGAGCCGCGGTACGTCAACGTTGACGTACCGCCTGCGAACGTGTTTGAATATGTTCGTTCGAATGTGTCCGATGAGCTGTCGCTCGCCTGACGGTGACCGGGTACGGCGCGGCAGGGCAAGGCGAGGCAAGGCAAGGGGAAGCGGCATGTCGACAACGGGAACGGAGCGGGCAGCCACGTTGCACGACGTCGCTGCTGTGGTCGGCGTCTCACCGCGGACCGTGTCGCGTGTGGTCAACGACGAGGGCGGATTCTCAGACGCAACTCGTCGGCGGGTGCTCGATGCTGTCGAGGCGTTGTCCTACCGACCGAACATCATGGCGCGCGGACTGATCACACGGCGCACGTCGACAATCGCACTGGTGGCGCCGGTCATCAGCGATCCGTTCTTCACCGAAGTCGCTGACAGCGTGCAGAGAGCGGCACGAGAAGTCGGACTGAACATGTTCTTCGCGAGCACCGACGATGATTTCGATCGACAGGTCGCAGTGCTCGATTCGCTCGACCAGCACGCCGTGGACGGTGTGATCGTCTTCCCGCTCGGCGAGATCTCGGAGCCCTTGCTGCCACACGCCGAACGGGGGCTCCAGATGGTCGTGGTCGACACGCCGACCGAACACCGCAACCTCCGGACCGTCTCGTCCGATCTGGCAGGCGGTGCGCGCATGGCAGTCGAACACCTTCTCGCGACAGGGCGTCGAAAGCTCGGGATGATCGCACACGTCAACTCGCCGCCAGAACGCCGCTGGCGCGAGACCGGTTTCTGCAATGCGCTGCCCGATGACATCGAGCCGCTCGTTGTTCGCGAGTCGGCCGACATAGACGGCGGGCGCCGCGGGATCGATCGCCTGCTCGAGCTTCGCCCTGACCTCGACGGCGTCTTTGCATACAACGACCTGATGGCGCTCGGCGCCACCCGCGAGCTCAAAGCTCGCGGCGTGGACGTTCCTCGCGAGATCGCCGTCGTCGGTTGTGACGACATCCAGATCAGCGCGTTGGTCTCGCCGTCTCTCACCACGATCCAGATCGACCGAGAGCGGCTGGGAATCGAGGCGGTCCGGGCACTGCTCGCGCTCCGCGACGGTGAGCCCGAAGACAGCGCCGGTTCGGTCATCCCAGTCACGCTGATCTGCCGCGAATCGGCCTGACGCCACCCTCCGGTGCGCCGTCCCGCCTCGGTGACGCACGACGCCGTCGGCCACAATCCGGGTATGGATTTCGACCTGCCCGGTGACGATCACCCCGCTCGTCTGACGGTTCGCGCATGGATTGCCGACCACCCCGACCCGACCGGGCTGCAACTGGCCGAAGCGGGTTACGTCGTGCCGCATTGGGCGGCGCCCTACGGATTTGAGGCGAGCCCGATCGACCAGATCGTGATCGACGACGAACTCGACCGAGCCGGAATCCGTCGGCCCAGCAATGCAATCGGCATCGGCTGGGCTGCACCCACGATTCTGCTCGCCGGTACCGAAGAACAGCAGGACCGGTTTCTGCCGAAGATCTTCAGCGGCGAAGAGGTCTGGAGTCAATTGTTCTCCGAGACCGAGGCGGGCAGCGATCTCGCGAACCTGGCCACTACTGCGGTGCGCGATGGCGACGAGTACGTGGTCAACGGGTCGAAGATCTGGTCGAGCGGTGCGCATCACTCCCAGTTCGGCATCCTGATCGCCCGCACCGATCCGGATCAGCCGAAGCACAAGGGAATCTCTTACTTCATCTGTCCAATGGACACACCGGGTCTCACGATGAGCCCGATCGTCGACATGACGACGGCGCATTCGTTCAACCAGGTATTCTTCGACGACGTGCGGCTCCCGGCGTCGCTGCGTGTCGGCGAGGAGGGCGACGGGTGGCGCCTGGCGAAAGTCACCCTGTCGAACGAGCGAGTGTCGCTGTCGTCGTCCGGGTCGCTGTGGGGTGCAGGTCCATCAGCCGAGCAACTGCTTGATCAGGTTCGCTCACACGGCGGCATCGACGATCCGAGTGTGCGTGACGAGGCTGCCAGGCTGCACATCGACGCCGAGTTGCTCCGGTTGAACCGACTCCGAAGTCTGAGCGCGAAGCTCAATGGCAAGACGCCCGGCCCGGAGGCCTCGATTCTGAAGATCATGGCTGACGAGCATGGCCAGAAGGTGATGGCGCTGGCCAAGGCGCTGGCGGGAACCTCGGGGATGCTCGCCGGGTCCGGCCCGGTCGGCGAGGTGCCCACGGCGATGCAGGGCGGACCGACCGAGAACAATCTGGGTGGCATGAACGACGCCGATGACCTGCGCGGTGACGTCGATCCGATCTGGCACTACGGCTACCTGTTCCAGCCGGCCTTGACGCTCGGCGGTGGCACGTTTGCGGTGCAGCGCAACATCGTGGCCGAACACGTTCTCGGCCTGCCCCGTGAGATCAACGCCGAGCAGGGGCTCACTTGGTCCCAAGCCCGCCGGCCAGGCGAGAGGTAGCCCGCCGGTGTCTGCGGCGCTGGGGGACTGGTAGCCGGCCGGCGTCAGCCGCGCTGGAAGAGCGCGCCGCTAGGTTCGGTGCCGTGAGTACGACACGGCCAGGTTTCGGAATCGACATCGGCGGCACCGGGATGAAGGCAGCGATCGTCGACTTGGACACCGGGGATCTGCTGTCGGAACGGATGCGGATCGACACGCCGCAACCAGCGACGCCCGAGGCAATGGCCGAAGTCGTGTGCGAGTTGATCGTCGGGCTCGACTGGGCAGGTCCGCTCGGTGTGGCGTTCCCGGCGGTGGTACGGCGCGGTGTCGTCGGCTCGGCAGCCAACATCGACAAGAGCTGGCTCGACGTCGATGCCGACGCACTGTTCACCGAAGCGAGCGGACTCGACGTGCACATGCTCAATGACGCCGATGCAGCTGGCATCGCCGAGATGCGTTTCGGCGTGGGCGCACAGGCCGACGGTTCGCCCCGTCCCGGCGTGGTGATGATGCTCACGTTCGGCACCGGTATCGGCTCGGGCCTGTTCGTCGACGGTGTCCTGGTGCCGAACACCGAATTGGGTCACCTCGAACTCGACGGACACGACGCCGAGAAACAGGCGGCGGCGAAGGTCCGCGATCGCGATGACCTGAGCTGGAAGGACTGGGCCGGCCGAGCCGAGCGTTACCTCCGCCACGTCGAGGCGCTGTTCTCTCCGGACCTGTTCATCATCGGCGGAGGAATCAGCAAGAAGCCGGACAAGTGGTTGCCGCACATCGAGATCGACACGGAGATCCTGCCGGCGGAGATGGCCAACAACAGTGGCATCGTCGGCGCTGCGCTCGTGATGGAGACCCACCAACGCTGACCGGATCGCCGATCAGATGGCCTGTTTCGAGGCGGCTCGCGATTGCACACCGATGACGATCATGGTGAGTGCGAGTATCGGCACGACGAAGAACATCATGACGTTGCCATAGGTGTCGCTGAAGCCGTTTTCAGCGGCGTCGAGGACGAGCCAGGCAATGTATGCCGCATAGAGGAAGAAGAACAGCGTCCCCTCCCAGCGCTTCAGAACGTGACCGTTCGCGAAGATCGGGAGGCAGGCCACAGCGACCACGACCATGACCGGGAGGTCGATCTGGATGGTGCTCTCGGCGATCGGGATGGCGTCGGGGGCGATGCTCGCCGTCACGCCGAGGACGGCCAGCAGGTTGAACAGGTTCGAGCCGATCGCGTTGCCGACTGCGAGGTCGCGTTCGCCGCGCAGGACTGCGAGCACCGAGGTGGCCACCTCGGGGAGCGACGTGCCGATGGCCACGACAGTCAGACCGATGACCAGGTCGCTCACACCGAGTTCTCTGGCGATGTCGGTGGCCCCGGTCACCAGAGCCTGGGATCCGGCGACGAGCAGGAGGAGTCCGCCGATGAGGTATCCGATGTCGACTTGGACCGGGATCTGACTCAGCGTGTCAGCGTCGACGACGTCAGCCAGTTCGTCGGGAACCATGTTGGGTTCCCGCCGTGCGGCGGTGACCGTCCACACCAGGTAGGCGACGAGTGCGCCGACGAGGACGAAGCCTTCGATACGTCCGATCTGTTCGTCGAGTGCCATGACCAGCACGAGCACCGAGGCGCCGATCATGATGGGCACGTCGATCCTGATGATGCGACGAGCAACGACCAGGGAGCCGCCCACCGCGGCCGACACGCCGAGCGCCAGGAGGATGTTGGCGATGTTCGAGCCGACGACGTTGCCGACCGCAAGCGCCCCAGGCTGCGAGTCGGCTTCGGCCCCTGCTCCGCCACTGCGCAGCACGTCGCCCACGCTCACGGCCAACTCGGGAGCACTGGTGCCGAATGCGACCACAGTGAGGCCGATGACGACACTCGACATACCCGTTCGTGCGGCGAGCCGGGCGGCGCCGCGAACGAGTCCTTCGGCGCCGATGACGAGGCCAGCGATGCCGACGACGAGGAGCACGATCGAGATCACGGACATCAACGGCCGATGATAGGACGTGCCGGTGCGAATTCGGCGCGTTCATGCGCTGGCGCTCCGGGGTGGTGGTCAGGTGAAAGTCAGATCACCGGTCGCTGCGCCAGTCCCGGTAACGACTCTCGACCCGGCCGCGCACGTCGAGGCCGAACTGGCGTGGCGCAGTGACCACACCGGCCCGCTCGGCGAGGATCTGATTCAGTTCGGCGCCGACGAGGAAGACCAGACAGGCGAGCCACAGCCACGTCAGCGCGAGGAGTGCAGCGCCTGCGGCTCCGACGATCTCGTTGCCTGTCGCGGCGATCCGGACGTAGTAGCCGAACCCGAGCGACAGGGTGAGCCAGCCGACCGCCGTCAGCACGGCGCCTGGCAGATCGAATCGCCAAGGCGTTCGATGGTGCGGGCCGACATGGAAGAGGGTGGCGGCCCACACGACCAGGATGGACAGTGCGACGATGAAGCGCAGCGGTGCGGCCATGCCGACATCGCCCAAGGTGACCCACAGCGCAGTTGCGCCGGCCACCGTTGCGAGTGTGCCGATCGCCATCGCAACGGCGGTGGCGCGGAGCCGGATGAAGCGCCGGCTGTCTTCGATGTCGTAGGCGACGTCGAGTGCGCGTATCAGACCCGCGAATCCGCGCGACAGCGTGAAGACGGCGACGGCGACCGAGACGCTCAGGACACCCGGTCGGCTCTGATCGAAGAGTCCGTCGACGGCGGTGCTGATCGTCTCGGATTCGGTGGCGAAGGTCCGCACCACGAACTCGTCGACCACGGCTTTGAGGTCATTCGTCGGCTTCTCACCGAGCAACGAGACCGACGACAGGCCAGCGAGGAGTGCCGCAGGCAGGCTGAGGATCAACCAGAACGCCACGCCGGCAGCGGCATCGAAGAGATCATCGTCGTGCAGTTCGGTGTACATCCGCTTGGTGACGGCCCACACGCTTGCTCGACGAGACTCCATCGATTCATTCGGTTCAGGTGTCAGCTCGGCCACCGTCGCATTCGATCGGCGAGTTCGGCGCGATAGGCAGCAGCTCGTCGGAGCTTCAGATCTTCGTATCCGCGGACCTGGTCTGGCAACGATGCGATCCCGACGGCCTCGTCGACGTTGGCAGTGGCAAGCGTGGCGGTGAGCCGTTCGATCGCGGCGACGTACTCGGGGATCATCGCCCGTTCGACCTTGCGGACCTCGGCCCACCGGAACGGGTCGGCCAGCGTGCCGCGCACCCGCTTGCTCGCGAGCAGCGCTCGCAGCGCAGGGCCAGCGGTCCGCTGCAACTTCAACTTGCGGTCCATGCCGAGCGCTCGCAGCATCGGCGGATGGAGGTGATACGTCACGGTCGTGCCGCTTCCCCCGACGCCTTCGTACTGGCTCGTCGAATCATCCATCAGCAGCAGCCGGGCGACTTCGTACTCATCCTTGTACGCCATGAGCTTGTGGAGGTGGACCGCCACGGCCCGGGTGAACGGCTCCGGTGCGACATTCTGCTCACCGGCTTGTCCAGGCGCTGAGTCCAGCCGTTGTTCCGCTGCCCGGGCACGGGCGACAACCGTGAGGAATCGCGCGGCATAGGACTCGGACTGGAAGCCGACGAGGTCCTGGGCGAGCCGGTCGATCAGTTCGTCGGTGGTCTCTGGTGCCACCGCCACCGGGAGGCGCGCAGCGCGTTCGACTGCGGCAGCATCGTCGACCCACGCGCGGCCCCAGCGGAACGCAGCGAGGTTTGCGTCGACGGCAACGCCGTTGAGAGTGATTGCCTGCTCGACGTCGTCAGGTGCCAGGGGGACGGCACCGGCCTGCACGGCAGCGCCGAGGACGATGATGTTGGCCGTGGTCCCTGATCCGAGGAGGCCATCGGCGAGGGCGGCGGCGTCGAGGTAGCGGTTGTCAGCGCGGCGAGTGATCGCTGCGATCCGCTCGGCGAGCTCGTCATCGGTAGGGAGCTGGAGAGTGGGGTCGGTGACCATCGAGCCGGTCGGAACGGTGTCGGTCGACGCGATCATCACCGTGCGATCCGAACGGGCGCCGTTGAGGTTGGCATCGCGTGCGCCGACCAGCAGGTCGAAGGCGAGGATGGTGTCGATGCCTGACGCGTTGGCGTGATTCGTCGTCGCTGCAGTGTCGGTGGTGATGCACACGTCGCTCACCACCGGCCCAGCCTTCTGGGAGAGGCCGGTCTGGTCGAGGCCGCGTACGTTTCGGTCGCCGAGCATCGCCGCGGTGCCGAGAATCTGGCTGACGGTGATGACGCCGGTTCCGCCGATGCCTGTGAGACGAACCGTGAAGTGATCGGCGTCGACGAGGGATGGGTGCGGCTCGGCAATCGAGGCCGGGGGAGTGGGCAGAGTCCGTTCGTTGTCGGCTGCTTCGAGCGTGACGGTGGCGAAGGAGGGGCAGTCACCCTTCATGCACGAGAAGTCGAAGTTGCAGCTCGTCTGATCGATCTGCGTCTTGCGACCGTAGGCCGTGTCGAGTGGCTGCACCGAGAGGCAGTTGCTGACGTCGCCGCAGTCGCCGCACCCTTCGCAGACCCGTTCGTTGATGACGACTCGAAAGTTCGGCTTGGCGACCAGCCCGCGTGAACGCCCTCGTCGCTGTTCGGCGGCGCACGCTTGATCGTGGATTAAGACCGTGGTGCCGGAGACCTCGGCAAGGACGTGCTGTGCCTCGGTGAGGCGACTCCGGTCCCAGAGCTGGACACCCGGCGGAAAGTGCGAACGATCGTGCCGGTCGGGGTCGTCGCTCGTGACGATGATCTGCTTGACGCCCTCGATGGTCAAGAGCTTGGCGACGTCGGGGACCGACAGCTGGCCCTGCGGGTCCTGGCCGCCGGTCATCGCAACCGTGCCGTTGTAGAGCAGCTTGTAGGTGATGTCGACACCGGCGGCAATCGCCGCTCGGATTGCCAGTGAGCCCGAGTGGAAGAACGTGCCGTCTCCGAGGTTCTGGATCAAATGGTCGCGTTCGATGAATGGCGAGATGCCGATCCACTGCGCCCCTTCGCCACCCATCTGGGTGAGACCGACGATGTCGCCGACGCGCTCTGGTTCCATGAATGCGACCATCGAGTGACAGCCGATGCCGCCGCCGATCAGCGTGCCCGGCTCGGCGCGGGTGCTGGCGTTGTGCGGGCAGCCCGAGCAGTAGAAAGGGGTGCGGTCGACGCTCAGCGGAATCAACTCGCGCTTCGGTGGCAGAACCTGTTCCAGTGGGCGGATCCGGGTGGCGAGTCGGGCTCCGAGTCGGCGATGCAGTGGTTCGAGGAGCTTGTCGACGTCGAGTGTTCCGAAGCCGTTGAACAGCACGTTGCCGTGCTCGTCGTGACGCCCGATGACGCGCGGGCCGACGCGACCCGACCGGAGCGAACCGTCGTACAGGGCACCTTTGATCAGGCCCTCGAGGGTCGGGTTCTTCACTTCGACGACGAGTACCTCGTCGAGGCCATCGGCGAATCCACGAACCTGCTCGGGGTCGAGCGGAACCGGCATCAGGAGTTGGAACAGGCGGATGCCGGCCGAACGAAGTTCTTCGTTGGACGCGAACCCGAGCACGGCGAGCGCCTGGCGCACCTCGTGGTATGTGTTGCCCGACGCTGCGATGCCGATCCAGTCGTCGCTGCTCTCGACGCTCACGCGGTTGAGATGATTGTCGACGCCGTACTGGCGGGCGAGTTGCGTACGGACCTGCTGGAACTCGATTTCCATGTCCAGCGTGTACGGCGTGAGCAACCGGCCGTTCGGTGTCGGTATGAAGGGCACGCCGTTGACCTCGACGACGGGTGCAGTCGGCCGGACGCGGTCGGGATGAACGTCGATGGTGCCGGTTCCGTCGGCGACCGGTGTCACCAGCTTGAGTCCGGACCACAATCCGCAGGACCGCGACAGCGCGACGGCGTGCCTGCTCAGGTCGAGTGCCTCTTGGACGTCGCCGGGGAACAGGATCGGCATGTGCAGGTCGACCATCGTGGCATCGCTCGACGATGGCACTGTCGACGACTTGGCGGCAGGGTCGTCACCGACCACGGCGACCACGCCCCCGTGTTGGGACGTACCGGCGAACACTGCGTGGCGGATCGCATCGCTACTGCGATCGAAGCCGGGCCCCTTGCCGTACCAAATTCCGACCACGCCGTCGTACTTGGCATCGTCGAGCGTCATGGCGAGCTGACTCCCCATCACCGAGGTGGCGGCCAACTCTTCGTTGACGCCCGGCTGAACAACGATGGGGAGGTCCGGAACCGTGGCGTGCGCGCGCTGCAACTCCTCGGTGAACGTACCGACAGGCGAACCTTGATAGCCGGACGCAAAAACCGCTGTGGTGAGGCCGAGGTGGCGGTCGATGCGGAGCTGGTCGACTGCCAGCCGGGCGACGGCTTGCACGCCCGACAGGAAAATCCGGCCCTCCTCGAGCTCGAACTTGTCCGACAGTCGATAGTCGGCCATCCGCTGCTGCGTTGCGTCGTGGTTCGCCATCCAACATTTGTATCGCGACTTCCGGCAGCGGTCGAGGGGCGCGCTCGTCTGGGCCGGGTACTGCACGTGCCAGGGAGCGCCGTGCCAACATGGCCCGATGACCACCGCCCCCCGTGTCACCGTCGCGGGCGAAGCCCTCGTCGACCTCGTCATTGCTCCCGACGGCACTGTCGCTGCCAAGCTCGGCGGAGCGCCGTTCAACACTGCCCGCGCTGCAGCGCGACTCGGTGCGCCGGTCACGTTCGCCGGTGCTCTCTCGACGGATCGGTTCGGATCGATGCTCGCAACGCAGCTCGAGGCCGACGCTGTGACCGTGGCATCCGCCCGGACCGAATTGCCGACCACGCTGGCAGCAGCCGAACTCGATGAATCGGGTGCGGCGTCCTACCGCTTCTACATCGAGGGCACGTCGGCGCCGGCTCTTGTCTCCGACACCGTCGATGCGATCGAGCCGGGGATCCTGTTCACGGGAGGGCTCGGACTCTTGCTGCAACCAATGGCCGACACCGTGCTCGGCATCGTTGGTGCCGCTGACCCGTCCACATTTGTTGTTATCGACATCAACTGCCGACCCAAGGTCATCGACGATCGCGACGCGTACCTCGAGACCGTGCGCAGGGCACTGGCGCGCGCTGATCTGGTGAAGGTGAGTGACGACGACCTCGCCTACCTCGATCCGGGCTCGCCACCGATCGAGGCGGCTCGTCGTCTCCTCGACGACGGGCCGAAGGTCGTCCTGGTGACGGCGGGTGCCGATGGCACCTCGATCGTCACGAGTGACGGGGTCATCGAGGTTCCCGTCGGCAAGCTCGCTGCGCCGGTGGTCGACACGATTGGCGCCGGGGACACGTTCGGCGGAGCACTCATCGCGTGGTGGCATGGCGCAGGCCTCGGCCGCGATGGAATGACCCACGAGTACCTCGTCCAAGCCGTCCGCGCCGCCCACGCCGCTGCAGCAGTCGTCGTCACCCGACCGGGAGCAGATCCGCCGCACCGCACGGACCTCCCCGACGACTGGAACTGATGAGTCCCACCGCAACAGCCCGTGGCAACGCGGTAGCAACGAGAACACCAACGGCCACGCGCTGCCTTGACAACACTCCGAGAATTCGTGCCGATCTCGGGCGGTCCGAAGCGCGAGAGCTCCTGTTGTCCCGGGCGCAGGCTGGGGCTTGCGAGAATGTGGCGAGGGCGATCAGACCAGCACCGTCGCTCCGGCAGACGCCCGCTCATAGCCGGCAGACCCGAGCACTCGTGAGCGCAGCGCTGCAGCATCGGACGGTGGTCGACCCGCTCGATACTGACGGACGACTGGCCACCTCAGCGGCGGGCTGCTGTCTCGGGTGTTGCGTTGAACCCTTGAGACCGCCGTCGGATTCGAGCGTCAGACGAGGTAGTGACGCACGGCGAGACGCTCGGCGGAGTCGTCGCCGGGAACCGGGAGCTGTGCGACGACTCGCAGCGTGGGCCATTCTGCTGGCGTCAGCTGTTGGTACTCGAAGGTGAGTTCGCCGGCAGCGGGGTGTGAGAAACGGCGAAGCCGGGTCTCGAAGCCGGACACGTCGTGCTCGGGCCACCAGGCAGCGAATTCTTTGCTCTCTGTGCTGAGCAACTCGACGAGTTCGTTCATCATCGGATCATGACGGACTGCGGAGGTGGCTGAGCGGAATTCGGCGAGTGCCTGCCGCGCGTGGATGTCCCAGTCGACGATCAGTTCACGCGTCGATGCGTCGGCGAACAGGACCCACAAAAGATTGCGGCGAGGTGGTTCGAGTTGTTCGATGCGCGGATACAGCCGGGCCTGGGCGGTGTTCCACGCCACGAACTCCCAGTGCGGTCCGAGAACATAGGCAGGTGCGGGCATCAGCGACTCGAGCAGCCGGACGAGCGCACTGGGTGCTTCGGCAGGAGCCTTCACCGACGCCGTGCCCGGATCAGTGAGCGCGAGGAGATGCTCTTGGCCTGCATCGTCGAGGCGCAATGCCCGGCCGATGGCGAGCAGCACGTCGTCAGAGGCATTGATGCGGCGCCCCTGCTCCAGCCACGTGTACCAAGTGACTGACACGCCAGCGAGCAGCGCGACCTCTTCGCGGCGAAGTCCCGGCGTCCGCCGCCCTCGACCCGCAGGGAGCCCGACTTGCTCAGGCCGAGTCGCCTCGCGACGGGCGCGCAAGAAGTCGGCCAACTCGCGTCGATGGTCAGTTGCTTCCCCCACGCCTCAGAGTCAACCACGCCCGATCGGCGCAAGCCGTGCCAGACGCTGGTGCCGGGCCTACCGGTCACGTTGTGCCAGGCACAACGTGATCTCAGCCGGAGTAGGGGCGGCAGGGTTGACCGCGCAGCGCGCCGCACTCCGGGTAACTGGCTGGTGGGTCGATGCCGGGGACGACGGGGAGCACGATCTTCGATGGGAACTCGCCGCCGAGGCCGATCTGGACCTGCTCACCGCCGCTGATCGTCTCGAACACCCACACCGGACGATTGCCTCCGGGGGCGTCGATCGAGACACGGATCTGTGAGCCGGCTCGAAAGATGTGGGCGAACGGGAAGATCTCGACGCGTGCCAGGGCGAATCCGGTGTCCGTGACGCCGTCAGGCAACTCCTCGACGTCTGCTTCGACGTGCGTGTGGATCGGCTGGAGGGCACTCGACGCAGCGTCATTCAACGTGCGGTGACTTGCACGCAGCCAGCCCGACTGGATGTACATCTCCTGGCCGTCGGGCCGCACCTCGGAGAGGGTGACCTCGAGATCGGTGTCGCCGAGATTCGAGCTCACCCACAGATCTGCGGACCCCGAGCCGATCATCGTGACGGTGCCGGTCAGCGGCTCGGTGAGGAACGCAGCAACGGTGCCCGGCGCTGGTTCCTGCCAGTCCCATTCGACATCGACGGTCCAGATGTCGCTGCTGTTGCCGTCGTAGAAGGTGGCTGGCACACCATCGGGCAGTGCGAGGTATTCGGCACGACCGTTGTCGGTTTCAGCAGCATCGAGCAGGGCGCCGCCCTGACCGAGCCACCATGCGGTCGGTTCGACCGAGGGGATGGGCCAGGCATCGAACGCCTCGGCGAACCGAGGGACCGGGGCGCGTGCTGTGTCGTTGCCGGCGCCCTCTTCGAAGAGCACGCGGATCGGCGGCTCGGCCTCGAACGCGGCGAGCGCGTCGTCGTAGGTCATGCCGGCGAATCGATCGTCGGGCAGGGTGAAGTCGGTGGTGCCGAAGATCTCGGCGCCGAGAATCGGAGCGACGACCCTCGCTGTCGAAAGTGTGGGCACGCGCTTGGCGACATACAGGTCGAGGAACTCGACGAAACGATCGAAGTTGGCCGGGCCGATCGACTCGGTGTGCAACCCGTTCACCAGCGTTGCGTAGAGGTGGTCGGTCCCGGTGAACTGGTCGAGCATCGTCGGGAAACGGCCACCGGTCTGTTCGTCTTGCCACGCCCCGGCGACGAAGGTGGGCACGGTGATTTGGTCGACGAACAGGCGCGGCGAGAGTTCGTCGGTGTCGTTTCGTGAATCGGCGAATGGCGACTCGAGGATTTCGGAGACCAGGTCAGGGTTCTGCAGGCGGAGCGACTGGTTTGCGGCGCAGGTCTCGTCGCCGGCACTGATCTGATCCTTGGCCCACGCCTGGCCGCCTTCGTCGATGATGTTGCCGTCCGGATCGATCGCAGGCTTGCCGTTGTCGACGCGGTCCTGAGTCCACTCCACTGCGAAGCCGGTGTTCAGCAGGCCGCCCGGGTAGAGCGTCGAGTTGTAGCTGTCGTCGATCACCGAGAACGGCGTGATCGCCGCAAGGCTCGGCGGCTGGGTCTGGGCGACGAAGAGCTGGCTGATGCCGGGGTAGCTGACGCCGACCATGCCGGGCCGGTTCTCGAAGACCCACGGTTGCGCAGCGACGGCTTCGACCAGGTCGTAACCGTCGATGCTCTGGGCGAACTCGAAGTAGTCGAACGACCCGCCCGAGCAGCCGGTGCCGCGCATGTTCACGCCGACGTAGGCATAGCCGAGAAACCCGAAGACATCCTTGATGCCGCCGGCTTCGGGGTCGGCCGGCGTGTAGCCCGAGTATTCGATGACGGTCGGATACGGTCCGTCCTCGACCGGACCGGGCAGCGCGACGTTGGCCGACAACGTGGTGCCGTCGCGCATTTCGATGTAGTTCAGACCGGGCACCAGACGCTGCTCTGCGTAGAACGACTGATCGGGATGCGCCTCTCGGTCGAGCGGGATGAACGGACCGTCGAGCGTCTCCGCGGTGGTCACCAGGTACGGGCGCTGTGGATCGAGATCCCGGAACAGCAGCGAGCCATAGGCATCGGCGATCCCCTCGTCGACGGTGAGCACGCGCACGGTCCCGGCGTCATCCGGATCGCCAGAATCGTTCGGAGCGCCAGGATCGTTCGGCATGGTGTACAACGAGACTGTGGTGCCGGGTTCGACGTTCGTCACCGTCAGTTGCTCGACCCCCGGCGCGAAGTCGGCCGAGGCGAGCGGCGGCCCGAGCGACACGTCGACAATGGCGAGGTCGTCTTCGGCTGGCTCGGTCGACGTGACCGTCTGGCCGGACGACTCGGTCCCGCCCGGTTCGGTCCCGCCCGGTTCGGTCGCAACCGACTCGGTCCCGCCCGGTTCGGTCGCAACCGGGGAGCCTGTCGCTGGCACGGTCGTGGCTGGTTGGGTGCGCGTCGGCCCGGTCGGTGTCGTCTCGGTGGCCGAGTCGCCGTCGCTCGCTGAGCAAGCGGCCGCCAGCAGAGACATCACGGCCATGACTGCCAAAGTGCTGCGGTGCATCCACCCAGTCTTTCCGATGGCGCCCGTGCGCCGGTCATCGTGCGCTCGGGAACAGCGGATGCCAGAACGATCAGGGACCCACCTCCAGGAATCAGCCAGAACTCCCTTCGGCATCACTCCGTCATGAGGCGGTTGCGCAGGAACGTGAAGATCAGCGCCTGCATCGTTGCCTGTTGTGCGGCATCGGCGGCGCCGCCGTGACCACCTTCGATGTTCTCCCAGTACGTGACGTCCTTGCCGAGCGACTCGAGCAGCGCGGCCATCTTGCGCGCATGGCCCGGATGGACGCGGTCATCGCGCGTCGACGTGGTGAGCAAAATCGGCGGATGGTCGGCGTCGGCCTCGACCCGGTGGTACGGCGAGTAGCCCTCGAGGTAGGCCCAGTCGTCGGGGTCGTCCGGGTCGCCGTACTCGGCCATCCACGATGCTCCGGCGAGCAGGAGGTGGTAACGCTGCATGTCGAGCAGTGGCACCTGGCAGACGATGGCGCCGAACAGTTCAGGCGATCGCACGTACATGTTGCCGACGAGGAGGCCGCCGTTGCTGCCACCCGAAGTGCCGAGCCGTGCCCGGCAGGTGATCCTGCGATCGATCAACGCTCGGGCGACTGCCTCGAAGTCCTCGTAGACGCGTGGTCGCTGATCGCGCAACCCGGCTCGGTGCCAAGACGGCCCGTACTCGCCGCCGCCTCGGATGTTTGCAACCACGTAGACGCCGCCGTCGGCAATCCACGACTGTCCGATCACCGCGGAGTACGCGGCGACGCGTGGAATCTCGAAGCCGCCGTAGCCGGAGAGCAGCGTGGGGCGCGAGCCGTCGGTGGTGGCGAGCGCAGCGACGCTCCCCACCACGAAGTACGGCACCCGTGTTCCGTCGTCGCTCGTGGCGAAGTGTTGTTCGATCCGGACGTCGTCGGCGTCGAATCGGGCGGGAGCCTGTCGGAGCAGTTCGGGGGCCCCGTCGTCGAGCAGCGACGTGACGTACAGCGATTCCGGCGTCACGAAGTCCGTGCCGACGATCCACACGTCGTCGCTCTCGGCGCCGTCGACGGCGCTGACCGACAGCGTCCACACGTCGGGCACGCCGCCCAGCGGTTCGACCTGCCACTTGTCTCCGACATCGTCGGGTGGTGTTGCGATCGAGATCACATCCCGGACGTCGTCGAGCACGTCGAGGACAACACGATGGCGGGTGCAGCTGAACCCACCGAGTGACGACGTTGCCGTGGGTGTGAAGATGGCGTCCAGGCGCGACGTGCCGTCGAGGAAACCGTCGATGTCGGTCACCAGGAGCGACCCCGACGGGAAGGTTCGGTCACGATCGGCGAAGTCGGAGCGCGGCGAGACGAAGATCCAGCGTTCGTGCACTCGGACTTCGGCATCGTCCGGGACGTCGAACTGGACGGCTGACCCGTCGCGCAGCAACGACGTTCGTGTGGTGAAGAAGTCGGGCGCCTGTTCGAACACGTGGTGCTCGAAGCCCGCCATCGACGAGACCGATACGCCAACGGCGACGTCGGATTCCTCGCCCTCGAAGACGATCTCGGCATCGGCGATCGGCGTGCCGCGCGTCCACCGTCGAACAGTGCGCGGATACCCCGACCGTGTGAGGCTCCCGGGTCCGAAGTCGCTCGTGACGTAGACGGTGTCGTGGTCGATCCAGGTCAGGCTGCCTTTGGCCAGTGGACGGACGAAGCCGTCCTCGTCCGCGGGAACGAATCGTTTGTCGACGAGGTCGAGCTCGCGCGTCACCGATGCGTCGGAACCGCCGGGCGACAGATCGATCAGCGCACGCCGCCGCTCGGGCCGGAGCGTCGACGAGCCGTGAAACACCCACGATTCGTCCTCGACTGCGCAGAGAGCGTCGACGTCGAGCACGGTCTCCCACTCGGGATCGCCGGCCCGATAGTCGTTCCAGGACGTTCGCCGCAGCAGGCCACGACGGTGCTCGGCATCAGTCCAGAAATTGTGGACACGTTCGCCGTGGCGCGACGGGAAGGCGATGCGGTCGTCGGCCTCCAGCAGATCGAGGGTTGCGGAACGGATCCGGTCGAACTGGATGTTGCCGAACAACGCTGCCTCCGAGGCCGCATTGCGTTCGCGAACCCAGTCGAGCGCTGCTTCGCCGTCGACATCTTCCAGCCACAGGTACTCGTCCATGAACTCGACGGTATCGACGTTGGCGCTCAGCTGCCCGCTCAATCGTCGCTTCCGTCCGACCGTCGAATGTGGGCGCGGAACGGGCGTTGATCGTCCGCCCGGTGCGGCGTTCTGGAATGAGTGGCGAAGGCGGAGCGGCATCTACGCTCGCCGCCATGTTCATCAACGGGGAATGGGTCGACGCAGCATCGGGAGCAACCTTCGAGGTGACCAATCCGGCGACCGGTGAGGTGATCGACACCGTCCCCGATGGCGGCGCCGACGACGCGACTGCAGCCGTTGGAGCAGCTGATGCAGCATTTGGTTCCTGGTCTCAGACCACCGCCTACGAGCGAGCCGATCTGCTGTATCGCGCCTGGCAGTTGATGACCGAACGCAGCAGTGAGCTCGCGGAACTGATGACGTGCGAACAGGGCAAGCCGCTCAAGGCCAGCGCTGCAGAAGTGAAGTACGGCTCCGACTTCCTCCGGTGGTATGCGGAGGAAGCCAAGCGCGTGGCCGGGGAGTGGTTGCCGTCGGCCCGAGCCGATCAACGCTTCCTCGTCCTCAAGCAACCCGTCGGAGTGGTCGCTGCGATCACGCCCTGGAATTACCCGATCTCGATGCTGACCCGGAAGATGGGCCCTGCTCTTGCAGCAGGCTGCACAATTGTGTTGAAGGCCGCAGAGGCAACGCCGCTGTGTGCTCGTGCGATCTTCCAGATTTTCGCTGACGCCGGTGCGCCCGCCGGAGTCGTCAACCTGGTGACGGCGCTCGACCCGAAGCCGATCGGTGACGTGTTCTGCACCGACGATCGAGTCCGCAAGCTCACGTTCACGGGATCAACCGCCGTCGGCAAGATGCTTGCAGGCAAGGCAGCTGGCAACCTCAAGCGGGTGTCGGTCGAGCTCGGCGGGCATGCGCCGTTCATCGTTTTTCCCGATGCCGACCCGGTCCACGCAGCCAAGGGTGCAGCAGCCCTCAAGTTCTTGAACTCGGGCCAGGCGTGCATCAGCCCGAACCGGCTGTACGTACACGAGTCGGGCGCTGACGCTTTCGTGGACACACTGGTCGAGCGGGTCGGGAGGGTGAAGGCTGGCAACGGGATGGAGCCAGGAGTGGGAGTCGGTCCACTCGTGAACGAGGCCGCCGTCGCAAAGGTCGCCAAACAGGTCGATGACGCCCGGGCCAAGGGAGCCGAGGTGCCAGTTGGGGGCACTCGGCTTGCGGGCGACGGCTTCGATGCCGGGCATTTCTACGCTCCCACCCTCGTCACCGGCGTCACCGACGACATGTTGATCAGGCGTGAAGAGACCTTCGGCCCAGTCGCCCCCGTGATCACCTACGGCGACGTCGACGAGGTCGTGGCGATGGCGAACGACACCAACTACGGGCTCGCCGCCTACGTGTACACCCAGAACCTGTCGACGGCGATGCGGACCTTCGAACAGCTTCGATTCGGCATCATTGGGATCAACGACGTCAACCCGACCTCGGCTGCTGCGCCGTTCGGTGGCATGGGCGACTCCGGTCTCGGTCGCGAAGGCGGCCACGAAGGCATTGCCGAGTACCTCGAAGTGAAACTCGGCGGCTTCGCGATCTGACTTGCGTTCAGTTGGGGTCAGACCCCAACTGAAACGGGCGTACGATCTCGTCATGGCTGATTTCGATCTCGATGCGATGGTTGCCGATGTCAAGACGCTGATCGAGATCGAGTCGCCGTCGTATGACCTGGAGCAGCTCGAGAAGTCCGCTGTTGCGCTTGCCGCCATGATCGAGCGACACATCGGCGGTACGTGTGTGCTGATCGAGTCGAGCGCTGGCCCGCACGTGCACTGGAAGGGCAGCGACGCCACCACGGTGATGTTGCTCGGCCACCACGACACCGTGTTCCCGATGGGCACGCTCGCCAAGCTGCCGTTCGATGTGACCGATGGGGTCATGACCGGCCCTGGCTGCTTCGACATGTTGGCCGGCATCGTCCAAGCGCTGCACGGCCTGGCGACGCTCGACGACACGTCGCACGTCGAGTTGCTGTTCAGTGCTGACGAAGAGGTCGGTTCGCATCAATCACGAGAGCTGATCGAGGAGCGCGCCAAGGCCTGCGGCAACGTGCTGGTCCTTGAACCGTCGGCGAAGGACGGGGCGTTGAAGACCGGCCGCAAGGGTTGTGGCACCTTCGAAGTCGTCGTCACCGGCAAGGCCAGCCATGCCGGACTGGAGCCCGAAGCTGGAGTGAATGCACTCGTCGAGGCGTCACACCAGGTGCTGGCGATCAACCAGATCGGCGACCCTTCGGCGGGCACGACGGTCACGCCGACCGTCGCTGCGGTGGGCACGACCGACAACGTGGTGCCGGCCGAGGGCCGGATCAAGGTCGATGCTCGTGTCGAGTCCGCTGACGAGAAGGCGCGCGTCGAAGCTGCGATGGCTGCGCTCACCGCACAGGTCGACGGTGCCACGATCGAGGTGCTCGGTCACATCGGGCGTCCGCCGATGCCCGAGTCGGCGTCGGCGTCGCTGTTCCCGATCGCTCAGCAGGTCTCGCCCGGCATCGAGGGCTTCTCGGTCGGCGGCGGTAGCGACGGCAACTTCACCGCCGCCATCGGCGTGCCGACCCTCGACGGCCTCGGTGCTGTCGGCGGTGGTGCGCACGCCGACACCGAGCATGTCATCGTCGCGACCATGCCCGAACGGGCCCGCCTCGTCGCCGGCATCGTCGCCGCCCTCGCTCCCTGACCCACAGCGCAGGACGACCTGGTGCCTGGCACCGAATCGTCGTGCAATGGGTCAGGAGTCGAGAGCTTTGGTGATGTCGCCGGACTCGAGGGTGCCGATGCTCTGGTACAAGCCGAGCTTGTTGCGAGTGTCGGTGATGTCGAGGTTGCGCATCGTGAGCTGGCCGATCCGATCGAGCGGGCCGAACGGCTGCTCGGCGACGCGCTCCATCGAGAGACGGTCGGGCTCGTAGGTCAAGTTGTCCGACACTGTGTCGAGGATCGAGTAGTCGTCGCCGCGACGCAGCCGCAAGGTGACCTCGCCCGTGACAGCCGAGCCGATCCAACGCATCAGAGGCTCGCGTAGCATCAGTGATTGCGGATCGAACCAGCGGCCCTCGTACAGCAGTCGGCCGAGGCGACGCCCCATCGTGCGGTAGTTCTCGATCGTGTCTTCGTTGTGGATGCCGTTGACCAGCCGTTCGTAGCAGGCGTGCAACAGCGCGAGTGCCGGTGCTTCATAGACGCCGCGCGACTTGGCCTCGATGATCCGGTTCTCGATCTGGTCGCTCATGCCGAGCCCGTGACGTCCGCCGATCCGGTTCGCCTCGTGGACCAGTTCGACCTGTGACTCGAACCGCTTGCCGTTGATTGCGACCGGCCACCCCTCCTCGAAGCGAACGGTGACATCCTCGGTCTCGATCGCGATTGTCTCGTCCCAGAACGCGACGCCCATGATCGGGGTGACGATCTCCATCGACTGGTCGAGTTCTTCGAGGGCCTTGGCCTCGTGCGTCGCTCCCCAGATGTTCGCATCGGTCGAGTACGCCTTTTCGACCGAGTCGCGGTACGGCAGGTCGCGCTCCTGCAGGAACTCGCTCATGCCCTGACGGCCACCGAGTTCGTCGACGAAGGTGGGGTCGAGCCACGGCTTGTAGATCCGCAGATTCTCGTTGACGAGCAAGCCGTAGCGATAGAAGCGTTCGATGTCGTTGCCCTTGTACGTCGAGCCGTCGCCCCAGATGTCGACACCGTCGTCGGCCATGGCCCGCACGAGCAGCGTGCCGGTGACAGCGCGGCCGAGCGGCGTGGTGTTGAAATACGTCTTGCCGCCGGAGCTGATGTGAAATGCACCGCACTGGATGGCGATCAGACCTTCACGCACGAGCTCCCCGCGGCAGTCGACGATGCGCGCTGCCTCGGCGCCGTACTGCTTGGCGCGGGCTTGAACGTCTTCGAGGTCTGGTTCGTCGGGCTGGCCGAGGTCAGCGGTGTAGGTGAAGGGAACAGCGCCGCGTTCGCGCATCCAGGCGACCGCAGCAGAGGTGTCGAGCCCCCCGGAGAACGCGATGCCGACTCGGTCTCCCACGGGTAGTTCCATCAGCACCTTGGCGTTCGATGCGCTATGCGGCGCTCCGTCGTTCGCAGCCCCGTCGTTCAGAGGCCCGTCGTTCGAGGGGCCGTCGTTCGAGGGAGTGGAGGTGTCCGGCATGAGGCCCGACGATACCGCTCGGCTCGGCTCAGAGGGGCAAGCCCGTTAGTCGGCCGGGACGGAGCGCACCGCACCGATGATCGCACCGATCGACACGAGCATCATCGAGGCGGCGATGGCGAACTCGATTGCTGCCAGACCACCCGATCGGGACATGTCGAACACTGCGACGACGGCAATCAGTGCTGCTCCGACGGCGCTGATCAATCCGGTGCGGCGCACGTTGTACACAGCAAGCATGCCGATGAGCAGCACGAGCACGAACGGAGCGATACGGAGCAGCATCGGCTGTGGCTGTGCCCGAGCTCCGAGCCACCACGTGCCGATCCCGATTTCCTCGCTCGTCTTCCACACGGCGGCGAATGCAAAGAACGCCGTCGCCCAGGCACCGGCGAGCATGATCTGCCAGCCGGCGGTGAGCTGGCCCGGGCGAAGTGGCGCTCCGCTCAGGACGTTCCGGTGCGTTGCGGCGTGGGCTTCGAAACGCAGTGATGACGCCGGCGGTGGAGGCGGGAGTGTCGTCGATGGCACGACGTCGGGCTTCGGCTCGGCGGACGCATCGGACACGCGGCCGATCGTAGGCGCAGCCGAGGCCACTTCCCCGCCAGCTACCCTGCGACACGAATGACGGAAACGACGACCACGGCGACAGCGCCCTTCGACAAGCTCTCGATCTTCTACCCGATGTGGAACGAAGAGGAGTACGTCGATCGTGCCCTCACTGCGGGGCGACGTGCGTGTGCTGCGTTGATCGCTGCTGGCGACATCGCCGATTACGAACTGATCATCGTCAATGACGCCTCGAGCGACCGCACTGCGGAGATCGCCGACCAGATCGCTGCCACCGATCCGAACGTCCGAGTCGTGCACCACGCCAAGAACCGCAAGCTCGGTGGTGCGATCAAGACCGGCTTCGCCACCGCCTCCGGCGACCTCATCCTCTACACCGATGCCGACCTCCCGTTCGACATGGCCGAACTGCCGCGCGCCGTTCGGCTGATGATCGACTACGACGCGGACATCGTCAGCGCCTATCGGTTCGATCGCACCGGGGAGGGCTATCTCCGCACGATCTACACCTTCTGGTACAACCTGCTGATCCGGACGCTGTTCGGGGTCAAAGCGCGCGACATCAATTTCGCTTTCAAGCTCTGCAGGGCCCGGGTCTTCGATCACGTCGAGTTGAAGAGCGAAGGCTCGTTCATCGATGCCGAACTGGTGATCAGGGCGACCCGTCTCGGGTTCGAGATGCTCCAGTTCGGGGTCGACTACTTCCCGCGCACTCGCGGCGAGTCGACGCTCAGTTCGCCGGGCATCATCTTGACGATCCTGCGCGAAATGCGTCAGCTGCGTGGCGACCTCGACGGAATCACCCCCGTCGTCGACCGGAATTGAGCCCGACGAGGGCATCAGGCGCCGAAATGAGAAAGAAACTCGCGACGAACAGGGCCGAGGCGACGTCCACCACCAGTCGAGGGTTGGTACATTCCCTTGTGTTGTCACAGGTCGTCGATGAGCGCCGATCCGCTGAGACGACTGAGATTTCGGCTCGCCGAACGACATCATGAGTGATTCCTCCACGCCTGCCTGGCGCCCCCCGAACCAAATCGCCAAGTGGCTTCCCGCACTTGCTGCAGCAGGACTGCTCGGCACCGTCGTGGTGGCCGGAGTGGCGCTCGGTGGTGGCGAAGAGTCAACCGTCCAGCAGACCGAACTCGCTGATTCTGCGTTCCTCGTCGACTCCACGATCAGCACCTTGACGGTGCCCGACTCCATTCCCGACGTGATCGGGGTCGACGCCGAGGCCGAGCAGGTCGAGAAATCGGTGCTCGATCGGACGTTGAGCAAGGGACTCGCAGGCGAGGATGTCCAGCAGGTGCAGCAGCGGCTCACCGATCTCGGGTTCGTTCCCGGCCCGGCCGACGGCATCTACGGAGATCAGACCATCAAGGCAGTCTGGGCGTACGAGAAGCTCGTGCTCGGTCGAGCCAGCAACAATCCGACCGGGCAGGTCACGCCTGAGATGTGGGAGGACCTGCAGGACCCGTTCGTCATCCAGCCGCGGCGGCCGAATGCCACGCCGAATCATACGGAGGTCTACCTCCCCGAACAAGTGTTGGCGATCTTCCACGACGATGAGCCGGTGATGATCACTCACATGTCGAGCGGGAGCAACGAGGAATGGTGCGAAGAAGTCACCATCAGCCCCGGCGAGTACGGCAACCGTGAAGGCACCGAGCCATTGGTTCGCGGCGAATGCGGCATCTCGAACACGCCGGGCGGAGTGTTCACGGTGTACCGCGAGGTCGAAGGCATCCGTCAGAGCGCCCTCGGGGGCATGTGGAACCCTGTGTACTTCAACTATGGCATTGCGATCCACGGCGCCCTGAACGTCCCGCTGCAGGGTGCGTCGCACGGCTGCATTCGGATCCCGCTGAACATCTCGGAATCGATGCAGGATCTGATGGGCAATGGGGACCAGGTGTTCGTCTGGGACGGCGAGCTCGAGCCCGAGGCAAACGGTTCGCCGCCACCGACGTTCAACTGGATCGACAAGGAGTGGGCATCGTCGACGACCAGCACCCTGGGAACGGACACCACGACGACCATCGAGGCGACGACGACCACTGCGCCCGTCGCTCCACCAGACGACACGACCGTCGAGCCGTCGACGCCGGCAACCACGTCCACACCAGAGCCCACGACCCCGGCCACCTCCGCAGCACCCGACACCACCGTGGCGCCCGAGACAACGACGCCAACCACCGACGCGCCCGACACAACGACGACCACCATGATGGCTGCGGCGACCACGACGGTTGCGACCACCACCACGACGACGCTGAGTCCGTCGACATCGGCACCATCGGGTGACGGCTCTGAGGGTGACGGCTCTGAGGGTGACGGCTCTGGGGGTGACGGCTCTGAGGGTGACGGCTCCGACGGTGACAGCTCCGACAGTGACAGCTCTGAGGGTGACGGCTCTGAGGGTGACAGCTCTGAGGATGACAGCGCCGCCGCCGACGACGGTGGCTGACCTGCTGCTCTGCAGCGCTGGAGCGGTACCTTCGGCAGTGTGACCGCACCGCAGGACAGCGACCGCCAACCATTCCCAGACGCTGACTCGGCTGCCGTCGTGTCGTACGACGAGTTCAGCTTGTTCGCAGAGAACATTGCAGAGTTCGACCTCGAGGTCGACACGGTGCCGTCGGTGAGGCGTGACGCCGTCGAGGTGGGAGGTGGCCGGTCGGTCAGTCTGCTCGTGTGGGGCGACGCGTCAGCGGAGGTGGTGTTCGTGCATGGCGGTGCGCAGAACGCGCACACGTGGGACACGGTTGCGTTGGCGTTGGCACGGCCTGCGATCGCGGTGGATCTTCCCGGCCATGGCCGCTCGTCGTGGCGCAGCGACGGCGCATACACCCCGGCCAACCTCGCGGACGATGTCGCCGCAGTGATCGAGACGCATGCGCCGGGCGCCCGCCTCGTCGTCGGCATGTCGCTCGGCGGGTTGACGGCGATGATGTTGGCTGTGCGCCACCCAACGCTGGTCCGGCGGCTGATGATGGTCGACATCACCCCGGGCGTGAACAGCGACAAGGCGAAGGCGATCATCGACTTCGTGAACGGTCCGCAATCGTTCACCAGTTTCGACGACCTGTTGGCTCGCACCATCGAGTTCAACCCGACGCGCTCGGTGTCTTCGTTGCGTCGAGGGATCCTGCACAACGCCCATCAAGTCGACGACGGGTCGTGGCAGTGGAACTACGACCGGACGAATCGACATGACGCTGGTTCTGATTCTGGTGATGGTGATGGCTCTGGTGCTGATGGTTCTGGCGATGACTCCGGAGGCACTGCGGGCGCGCCTTCCGACAGGAACCCGATGTGGGACGACTTCGCAGCGATCGCCTGCCCGTTGACGCTCGTGCGGGGCTCGCTGTCGCCGGTCGTCGACGATGCCGATGTCGCAGAGGCTCTCCGATTGCAGCCCGAGCTGACAGTGCACCTGGTGGACGCTGCCGGCCACAGTGTTCAAGGCGACCGTCCGGTGGAGCTCGCGACGATCATCGATACTGAACTCGCCTGATCAGCGCAGCGCAAGGACGTCAGGTCGCGCAGGCGTCCAAGCCGCCGAGGACGCCGGCGCGGAAGGCATCGATCTTCTCGAACGGGCTGCCGATCACGTCGTCGTCGGCACCGAGGTCACCAATGACAATGGCTGTACGGATTGCTTCGTCGAGGTCTCCTGGCGACACCGCTGCGGTCCGGCCTTCGGCGCGAGGCAGGGGGAGTTGCAGGTCGACGGGAATCACGGATCTGACCCAGGCACCGGCGAGGCAATCATTAGCCAACTCGCGAGCCTCGCCGTCCAGGGACGACCCGAGCGCGCGCTGTGCGGCCTCGGCCCAGGAGATGCCGATGAGGTAGCCGATCGAGAAGTCGCCGAACGCGAGTTGGTTGTAGAGGTCGAGCGCCTCGGGCTCATTCAGAAAGACCGTTCCGGTCGACGGGCACAGTGCAGCGCCGATTTCGAGGCCTGGCTCGAGGTCATCACAGGTTGCGTCCGCAATGGCCTGGACGGGAACCAGTGTCAGCGGTTCGAATGACTCGATTTCGGCATCGGCACCCCAGAACAGGTTGAGGTCATTCACGAGGAACCCGAGCAGTTCGGCGTCGTCGTACCCGAACGGTGCGTTGCCGTTGCTTTCGAAATCGTCTTGGGTCGTGAACTCGTTGGGCACGAGCGGCAGCGGGTCGTCGATCAGGCCGCCGCAGCGACCGGGGCCTCGGACGAAGCCGGTCTGGAACGCTCCGACGCGATCGAACCCCGAGCCGTGCCCGCCCGGCGTGAACTGGTCGATACCGACCGGGTCGCGCACTTCGAGCATCGCGATGAGACCGGCGCGCACGTCGGCATCTGAGAAGGTGATTCCCCCATCGCCACGCGCCGCACGAGCAGCCCAGGCGCCGGCAAAGCAGTCGGCCTGCTGCTCCGTGGTGACGGTCGGCAGGTTGCGATCGAGGACGCCGCTGCGTTGCTGGATGGCGTGGCCGTACTCGTGGGCGAGGACGATGCCGATCGTGCCCGCACCGAAGCTGTCGGCGAGCTGGGTGAGCAGGCCGTCGTCGCCGTCGTCGTAGACAATGAAGTCGCCGAGGCCGCAGTAGAACGCCACGAACTCCTGGACGTCCCTGTACGAGGTACCCGGTGTTCCGCAGCCGGGAAGATCATTCGGGCGCTGCGGGTAGGCCGCGTACACGTTGCCCTCGAGGGGGACCCACGGCTCGCCGTAGATCTCGGGGTAGGTGTCGGCCCACCAGGTGTCGAGGTCGCTGAGTGTTGCGAGCAGGAAGTCGTCGTATGGACGTTCGGGTTTGTCGGGGCCGAAGTCGATCGCGTCGGGATCGATGACGACGGGCGTGGTCGTGATGGGATCGCTGGGATCGTCAGGATCGCTGGGCGTGGGTTCGGTGCTGGTCGGGGCCGGAGGGTCGTCGGGATCGGTCGGAATGAGGTCGGCGTCGTCCGGATCGGTACCTGTCGTCGTGATCGCCTCGTCCGGCGGCGAGGACTCGGAGCGGGTGGCGGTGACGGCGACGTCTGCGCCACAAGCAGCAGTGACGAGCGCACCCGCGACGAGCAGCGCGGTCAACGGAGTTCGAGTCACACCTTGGACTGTAGGCACGGCCGAGTTGACGTCGGCGTCGGTCCACAGATTTTTCATTGTCGTGCACCTCCTGCAGCAGTAGCGGCCCAGGGGATTCGTGTTCGTCCAGCTTTCGGCGGCAGTGGGTCGAAGTGCTACGTTCCCGAACACGCCGACGAGCTACAGGGGGTTTACGTCGATGGCAATGCTGGAAGTGAACGATGTCGAGGTCAGGTTCGGAGGAATTGTCGCTCTCAGCGGCATGACCTTCAACATCGAAGAAGGACAGATCTGCGGCTTGATCGGGCCCAACGGTGCGGGTAAGACGACGATGTTCAACGTCATCAGCCGCATCTACGATCCGACCAACGGGTCGCTCAAGTTCAACGGTGTCAACCTGCTGAAGACACCGCCGCATCTGATCGCGGAGACCGGCATCTTCCGGACCTTCCAGAACCTGGCGCTGTGGCCACGGATGAGCGTCATCGAGAACGTCATGGCTGGTGCTCACGTCCGGAGCAAGCAGAACTTCGCCACCTCGATGCTCAACATCGGGCGAAAGAATGAAGAGAAGAAGCTGGCCAGCGAGGCGTTCACGATCCTCGCCGACCTCGGCCTCGCGGACTTCGCCTTCCAGCAGTGTGCTGGCCTGCCGTACGGCACGCTCAAGCGCATCGAACTCGCCCGCTGCCTCATCGGCCACCCCAAGCTGTTGATGCTCGACGAGCCGGCGACCGGGCTGACACACAGCGAGGTCGCCGAACTGTCGACCGTCATCCAGAAGATCCGTACCGACTACAACCTCACGATCCTCTTGGTCGAGCACCACATGGGCCTCGTCATGAGCATCTCGGAGAACGTCGTCGTCCTCGACTTCGGTCGCAAGATCGCCGAAGGTCTGCCTGCCCAGGTGCAGGAAGATCCCGCCGTGATCGAGGCCTACCTGGGAGCCCCCGCATGAGCGATTCGACCCCACCCATCCCAGCGCCCGCTGCCACCCGTTCCGGCGAGCTCGTGCTCGACGTCAAGGGCCTCGAAGGCGGCTATGGCCAGATCCAAGTGCTGCACGGCCTCGACTTCCATGTCTTCGACGGCGAGATCGTCGTGATTCTCGGCGCCAACGGCGCCGGCAAGACCACGACGCTCCGAGCGGTGTCCGGCATGATCGACCGCGAGGGTTCGGTCAAGCTCCGGGGCGAGGAGATCAGTTCGGCCAAGGCGCCTGATCTTGTGCACAAGGGTGTGGCTCACGTGCCGCAGGGCCGGGGCACGTTGCCCGAACTGTCGGTCGAGGACAACCTCGTCGTCGGTGCCTACATCCGCAACGACAAAGAGATCGACGCCGACATCGAGCGATGGTTCGATGTCTACCCCGTTCTCCGCGAGCGGCGGAATCAACGTGCCGGCTCGCTGTCCGGCGGTGAGCAGCAGATGCTCGCCGTGTCGCGGGCGCTGATGTCACGACCGACGCTGCTGCTGCTTGATGAGCCTTCGCTCGGTCTCGCCCCGATCATCGTGGCGGAACTGTTCGACCGGTTCGCCGAGATCAACAAGGAGACCGGTATGACGATGCTCGTGGTCGAGCAGAACGCACAACTCGCGCTCGGCATCGCCGATCGGGGTTACGTGCTCGAATCCGGGGCGATCTTCGCTGAAGGTCCCGCCGACGAACTGATCAATGACGACGCCATTCGCAAGGCCTACCTCGGAGTCTGACGGGACACATCAATGGAACTCTTTCTCAATCGCATGTCCGACGGCTTGTCCAACGGAGCGACCTACGCCTTGATCGCCATGGCGCTCGTCATGATCTTCAAGGCGACCACACTCATCAACTTCGCTCAGGGTGAGTTCGCCATGTTCGGCGGTTTCATCGTGTTGGTGCTCGCCACCGAGCGCGGCTTGCCGATGTGGGTCGCCGTGGTCGTCGGCATGCTCATCTCGGCTGTCCTCGCTGCCGGCATCGAACGCACACTGATCCGGCCCTTCGACCCCGCTGACCACCTTCCGCTGGTGATCATCACGCTCGGCCTGTTCCTTGCGATCAACGCAATTGCCGGAATCGTGTGGCGGTTCGATCCTCGGGCGTTCCCCGAGCTGTTCCCGTCGGGCAACGCACTGACCTACGGCTCAGCGACGCTGTCGTGGTACACGGTCGGCACGCTGACAACCATCGCGGTCGTGGCCGGTGGGCTCACCTTGTTGCTCAACAAGACCAAGGTCGGCCTCGAATTCCGTGCGGTGTCGTC
>Ga0115031_1000431_pt1 | contig 29977 bp, 17 predicted proteins | sample Maine_Asex4_meta_FD_87301 | JGI IMG/M metagenome (GOLD analysis project Ga0115031, IMG submission 87301) | Marine algal microbial communities from Maine, USA - Maine_Asex4_metaG | ecosystem: Host-associated > Algae > Red algae > Unclassified | place: Maine, USA | collected 2015-01-05
CACTTTAAGTGTGTAAATGTAGGCATAATATAACTATGGTGGCGAATTGCGCGATTTGTGTATGAAGTTGGACTTCACTATTTAGTTGTCATTTTGAATTAATCAAATTTTAATTTTGTTTATAATTATTTATGTCTGTATTAAAGCCTATTTATTTCTTATAATTCAAAATTATAGTCGGGGGTCTTTTATCCTAAGTTATTAAATTATGACTAGCTCACCAATCCCTAATCAGGCTTGCCAACAGTTTGCTTAGACAAAAGAAAGCCCTTCCGTTTGGAAAAGTCTTTCAAAATATTGGGGTGGAAGATGGGACCGTTTTCAAATCCTAGTTGAGGATCTTTCATTTTAAACTGGTTGAAATTGCATTCTTTATAACCTATCTATGCCCTTGTTCACCGTTTATGATCTAAACATACTAATGACCGATGGTGAGAATTCAATCTTGTTAACATAATTGTTCGAACCATTATTATCTACCAGGATTTTGCTAGTCCAAGCTCCATCTTGACCTTATCTTCATCAAATGAGTAGCTAATGATATATGGTGCTACGTACTTAGTACAGAAGATAATATACTCAAGACAAAGGAAATGTGGACTAACTTTTTAACATCATATTGATACAAATCCGATCACCTCATGATCTTACCTTCCTTTTCAAACTCTCTTTGGATACCAAGTAATAGTGTTTTTTCAGAAACAGATGTTCTATCAAGTGCCAATGTTTGAAGGCAGCAGAAATGAACGATATTCATGATTTCTCCGCCTGACAATTCATATTGTTCAGATGTAGATTGCAATTGAACATCCTGATCCAAACTCATTTTAGGCGGGAAGGCCTGACTCCAAATGGCTAATCTCTCTGCAGCATTTGGTCGAGGGAAATGGATAATAGATTGAAATCGTCGGATAAAAGCCTCATCGATATTAGTCCTGAAGTTAGTGGCTAAAATGACCAGTCCATTATAATTCTCCACACGCTGTAGCAAATATGAGACTTCTTGATTTGCGTATTTGTCATGCGCATCTTTGACATTTGTTCGCTTTCCGAAAAGCGCATCTGCTTCATCAAAAAATAGAATCCAATCCTTATTTTCCGCTTTCGCGAATAGATTTGATAGATTCTTCTCAGTCTCTCCAATAAATTTAGAAACCATCATCGACAGATCAATACGATAGACATCTCGTCCAGTATATTTTCCGAGAAGCTTTGCAGTCAGTGTCTTCCCTGTTCCAGGAGGGCCGTAAAACAATGCTCGATAACCAGGATTTATTTTCTTCCGCATCCCAAAATCGTTCATCAATCGATCACCATGTTTGATCCAAATTTCCAGTTCTTTGATTTGAGAAGTGGTTTTACCATTTAGAATTAAATCTTCCCACTCTTGTTCTGTTTCGATGAGTTGAGCTGGAAAAGCTGTACTAAATTTCGGTTGGGCTACTTTTCCTGTTGTAAACAAATCAATGTATTCTTGGGACATGATTATTTTGCCGCTCATGCGAGGTTCTCCTGGTGGTGGTGACTCTAACCAAAGAATATTCTTTTTTGCAAAAAGGTGATCTTCATCGAAGTAGCGTTGCACTTCCATTCTTTTTTCGAATTTATCTCCGGCTAGGATGAAGAGGGCTGTTTCGCCTGTGGGGAGGAAGCCACGGAAATTTTTTCCTCGGACGCCGCCTAGCTGGGGGAAGTCGCCAGCTTTGGGGATGTTTTTTTGGATTATTTGGTCGAAGAAGTGGGGATGGATGTGGGCTATCATTCCTAACAAGAAGACTATATATTCCTTTGTATTAAGTTCAATTTTATTAAGAACATTATGACTCTGAGAAATCTGATTCTTAATGCTAAGATTAGAATTATCTAGCGAAAATGATACTTCATTTTCACTGAAATATGTCCTAAGACGCCTTTTAACAATCTCATCAAGAAACTCTAAAGAAGTTAATATAGATGGGAATTTAGAAATTAATGTCATATTAAAATTGAAAAGAGAGTAATATTCTATAAGTCACTTTTTATTATACTTGTTATATTAGTAATACATGGAGAAATTGGTCCTTGTCCAATATTTGGCATTCTTCGATAAATTGTTCCCTTAACATTTACTTCATTCCCATGTAAATTTTTCCTTTCTTCTTCTGAACGAATTGCTTTTTCTGTATTATAGACTTCTAAATAAACTTCTGTACTATCTTCCAAAACAATAATAGCGTATTCCAAAGGTCTTTTTAAAGATCCTTTTGTAGGCATAGGTATAGCCTTATAAATCCCCTTGAGAGTAACAATTTGTTTATCCAATTGGTTGATATCCGATTTGGATTTCACTTCATTTTGATTCATACTTTCTATTTCCTGTTTCGATGAAACAATAAAATGCTTTACACTTATCCACAATAGGAATAAAATGAATAATAAAAAAATAACTAATAAAATTATATTTTTTGACATTATACAATAGTTATTTATGCATAGAATGATCTACTATCTCAATCCAAAAAACTTATTAGAAATCCATCCTTTTTTTCCAATATGAGTTCCGTCCATAATTTGGACTTTCCTCCAGTTTCTTCCTATGACCAATACGTCTACCTTTGTTCCTTTAGAAAGTTTAGCTATCAATGTAGTGTCCCACTTCTGAGGATTTTTTACAAAGTGGACTCCTTCAACAGAAGTTTTTCCTTTCAGTAATTTTTCGGCTTGTACGGTCATTGTTGTAAAATGGGTTCCGTGAGTTTGAGTATTCCCTTGTTCTTCGTGAAATGATTGTGCTTTCTTAGCAGGCCCATACATATAAAAAATCCATTCTGTTAACCCCCATCCGGCTGCACTTTCTAATGTTACATGATCTCCGCCATTTCTTAATATAGTCGCTGCATAGTGGAAATTCCAGGTATCAGCGGCCATTCCTGGATGAGTTGCAAACCCAGGCATGTCGAATTCCGAAGAAATGGTTTGCGCTTGCCCAACTTGTGGCTTCGAGAATTTATTGATTCCATATTTTTTATCAAATGCATTTTTTGCAACCAAAGAAAGAGCTGCATACTTACCATACAACTGGGTACGTGTAAGCCCAGTTCCGAATTCTTTTTGAAGAATATTTTGGAAAAATACTTCAGGAGTCGTTTGTGGATGGCCTCCATTTGTTCCATGATAGGATTCTCCTGGAGTATATCGTTCAATGCCCTTATTTTTCATAGCTGCCACATCCTCTGTTCCACTTCCCATCACTTTCCTGGCAGCATCACCACAATCGTTGATTAAAGAAAATGGTGTTGCTCCAGTTGTGCTTTTAGGTTCTATCTCTGTTAAGGTATGTTTTCTCGAACCCTGGGGAGCTTTTCCACTAATTGTTCCTGGCTTTTGAGCTAATTTGATTGTAGACCCGGCAGACTTAAGAATAATGTTTGTTTTATCAACATCTGAGACCCTGGCCCAAGCTTTTTTGTTCGTATTTGGGTTCCAACCCTTATCCTCCACAACCATTCTTCCATCATCAGAAACTCTAATTGCCGTCCCTGAAGGATGCTTCCATCCCAAAGATGTGTTTGCGCTTTGTTTCGCACTTGAAAACGACGAATATTTCTGAATTCTATTTTCATTACCCTGTTGCACCACATGCGTCAACTCATGTGCCAATAACCTTTTACCTTTATTACTCCCTTCATCATATTTCCCTTCATTAAAAAACACATCATTCCCATGCGTAAAAGCCTGTGCTCCCAATTCCTTATTCATCTGCACTGAATCTGAATCAGTATGAATATTCACCTGACTAAAATCTGCACCAATACCAGACTCCATTTCTACTCTCACATTAGGTGCTAATTTTTGCCCCTTTCCAGCTTTGCTACTTATTTTCTGACTGACTTGGGAGCTTGCCGTATTCCCTCCACCAGTTTCTGACTTCATCTGCACATCCTTTTCTTCATGATCCATTTTTTGAATGTCAGGCTTTTCTTGAATCAGTTTATCTTTCTTCATGCGTTCTTCTGCAGTTCCTAGTTTTTCATCCTCCATTGGAGTAGAAAGAGTGGTCCGTTGGATGCTACTAATTTTCTTTTGTTGGATCGCAGGTTGTGTATTGGCTTTGTTGACCACAGAATCGGCAACTGCATCTGCTTCTTTTTCGTATTTATCATTGGGTTGACCAATGGTCAACTTTGGTTGAAAAAAGGCATTTTCAGATTTGGTCTGAACAGTATCCGACATCTTAGAGAAAAATGGTTGTTTTTGTTTCTGTTCTGATCGATTATTTTTTAACCTTCTCGAAACTCTTGTGCTTTTAAATGACATATCTATTTTATTTAATTGCAAACAAAATTTATCAACTCTTTAAATCCGAATACTCCTCTGTCGTTACCTAGGCCATTTGGTTCCCATTTAGGATGTTGTACAAGATAGGAATTCGGATCACTCTTTAAGATAGTGAAAAATACCTCGCCGAATATGCGACTTCCTACAGGTCCAAGATGCTCACCATCATGTAGCATCTCCGCTTCTTTAAGAATATAAAACCATAATGGAGTGCCACTCAAACATAACTTTTCCGTTTCTGGAATACGAAGTGGTTCTAGACAAAGACGCTTCGCGACACTTTCCCCAGAAGGTAATCCATAAACCACTCCCCTTTTTAAATTTCTAAATATCAAGGAGCGTTGTCGAATATCTTTTTCATGCTTTAGAAAAGGGATGTCATGAAATGCAGGTGCAATCTTCGAATCTATCTTTTTCGCCATCTGAACCTTGCCATCTCCACAATCAAATAAATAAGACCAATCCACATAAACATCTGCCGCTTCAAAAGAACCCAAATCAAAAATCCCGGCTATGGTATGTTCATTTAATTGATTGACATCTCTCGATTGCGAATGTCCAATCCGAAACGCTGCTCCCGAAAATTCCAATGGAATAAAATAGGGATATTGATAATACTGTGGTCCATTTTGTAAAATATCATCACAGATGCTTTTGTCGAGCACCTTATATAAATAATGGTGGACTGTCAACCAATGATAAAACCAAGTCATTCGCAAACGTGCTTCTCGAAATTTTTCAGCTTCCGGCAATCCTTTTAAAAACTGATTGATATACTGATTATGGAATTGCATCATCAGCACATGTATCCGAGACACGATGATACTTTCATCATCTCTTGGATCAGGAATGATGGCAACACCTTCACTATTGCGAGGGACATCCCACCATCGTTTGGTCTGTTCATCATTTTGTTGCTCTACCAATAATAATTTGCTTGATTGCTTTTTTTGATAAAAGTAGGACTCAGTGCGCAGCCCATACGTACTGTCTAAATCCAATCCGATGCTTCTTTGATTTGTCAAAGGCTTGGGCTGGAATGACTTTTTAAAACTGGAGACGTTTTCAAAGGTCATGTCATGTGCGAGCAGCTGACCGTAGGTGGCTTCGCCATTGGTGACGCTCTTGCTGTCTGCGCAGTCGTTGCGCTCTACCATTGTGCAAGATAGTTCCCATAGTTGGTCATCGTCCAAATGGAGGGGCGGTAGCTCTGGGAAGAGTTTTTGGTAGTGGGTGGGGCTGTGGTATTGTTTTTTGTGGGAGTGCATAGTTTTTAATATAATTGGCTTTATGTGATTTTTATTTTTAAATTTTCAAGAAATTTTTCAGGATCGTTTTTATATTATAGTCGTTGTTTAAGAATAATTTAATAATAATCAAATGAATTTTCCGTCTCTTTAAATTGCTGCTATCTTTTTTAAAAATAATGTTTAGGTTTTCCAAATTCCTTTTTGGGGCCAATAAAGTATAGACTTACTTAAAGCTCTGGAAAAGCTGTAAGAACACGCCATCCGCCACCAGGTATAGGACGAATAATAACTGTTGCGTGTTCCAAATTGTCCGCCCAGTATATTCCTCTTTCACCAGTTCCTCGTATAGCAGTAACCCAACCGTTTCCTACGGGTCTACTTAGTGGAAATCGTCGTAATACTACTTCACCTCCACCATCAGTAACTCTTTGTATATCAGTAATATTGTCGCTAATAATTTCACCAACTGCGTCAAGCATTTCTTGCTGATTTCTCCAGGCCGATGCGTGTGGCTGTCTATTGCCTTGCCAAACTCGGAAATCAGTAGTACGTACACCACCAGGCAGGTTACGAGGTGGAGGCAGACCACCCAAACTGGTTTCATTTAATATTCGGCTTAATAAGGTTTCGCGAGTATGAAATGGTCCATGACGTTGAAGCATGTGGCCACCAAGTCTTTCCCACTCGAGTAATTGTGCAATAGTAAGCCGACCACTATGAACAACTAAACCTCCAGCTCCAGGAACAAGCCCTCTTCGCCTCATTCTGCGTAGTCGTAATAATGCCTGCAATCTTCTAGCACCAGGAACTCTTCGTAATATTGAACGAATTGCATTTATAACACGTAAAGAAAGACCACCAGCACCTAGTAATACAGGCAATCCTAAAAGAGCGATAATTGTATAGATGATCGTAGGCCCGATTATTCGACCTAAATTAAAAGTAAAATTAAAAACATTTTGGGATAGAAGAGAGCGCAGTTTATCTACATAACCTATTCCTGTTTGAGTTCCAAGTTCTTCACCTATTTGTTCGCCTTGATCAGAAACCATTATCCCTAATATTTGCTTAGCTGAAGCTACCACTTCACCAAAGTTCACAACCGCTCGATAAATTCCAACAATTGCTCCAACTATATCTTGTACTATGCCAGCAATAGCTCCTGCTACGAATACTACTGGGAACACACTTGTGATTATAACACTACCTGCCAGTTTCTCTACTAAGCGTTCAAAGTCTCTAGGCCGAGCTGATTGTCTAAAACCGCCAATCAAGCCACGAATAAAACCTTTTGCACTTCTATACGCATTATACAAGGGACGTAAAACTCCTACAATGACCGGAATGGCTACACCAGGCCCACGCGTTCCATAAGGACCTCTACGTGGTGCTGTTAAGTTTTGCATTTGTCTGATTAGGCGTTGGTTTGCTTGTTGCCCGCGCATTTGATCTAAAGGTGATGTTTCCCCTCTAGATCTGGCATCAATTTCTAAGCGGTTTAAAAATATTCCAAATACTCTCGTCGGAAAACTCTCACTAACTTCTTGCGTCATTTCTCTAAGTGCATTTGGGTCTGAGAGTAGAGGGCCACGTAATTGGGCCAATAAATCATCTACAACATTATTTATAGATTGTGGATTGCGTCTTTGTGAATCGGCAATCATAGCAATACGACCAAGGCAGGATCCTAAATCTGTACAAGGCTGCACTTCTGATGAAACATCCCTTTGTATAACAGAACTATTCCTTAAGCCCACAGCAGATGATTGTTGTCTGGAAATTATTGGGACAGGAGTCCTCTTTCCTTCAACACCAATTCCAACCCCCTGCTGCACTGTATGTGTCAACTCATGCGCCAACAAATGCTTCCCATCCGTCGAACTCGTATCATACTTCCCAGAATTAAAATAAATATCACTTCCATGCGTAAAAGCATGCGCCCCCAACTCCTGATTCATTTTCACTGCCTGACTATTCGTATGTATCCGAACCCCACTAAAATCAGAACCAAAAGCATCGCCCATAGAAGAAGCTGTCTCTTTAGGTAATGCAGATCCTCCACCTTTCGTACTATTCAAGCGACTTTGCAAATCCGAAGAAGCGGTACTAGGTGCATTCGTCTCACTCTTTTCCTGGATATGATCCTCCTCCTCTTTACCACAGGAAGCACACTTTCTTTGAACACGGACACCCGATGCAGAAACATCATCTTCCCCACTTTCAAAGATTGGTTTTCGTTGTAAGCTGATTTCTTTTGTAGAAATCATTCCTTCTTTACCTTCCATTTTTTGAATGCGTTCTTTGTCTTCGCAATCAGAACATTTATGCTGAATAGCAGGAGCTGACACATTGGATTCATTAGGTGGCAAACTAATTTTAGGATCAGCTAATCGTTGAACTACCTTGTCAGCCATTTGATCGGCTTCCACTTCGTACTTATCGTTGGGTTGGCCAATGGTCAGTTTGGGCTGAATGGTTGAAGGGGAAAAGAAAGGCTGTCTTTCCACCCCCTGCCCCCCTCCAAAGGGGGATAGTAATTGTTGCTCAGCAAAAAACGAGGCTTCTCCTTCCTTTTTGAAGAAAGGACTTTGATTTAATGATTCACTTTTTAGTTGAATCGCAGCCGTTGTTTTTGACTTCGCTGATTTCATGTAACCTATATCCAATCTGTTTTTAAAATGTCATCCATCCAAGGCAGTTTTATGATTCCAATATTCCATGGCAATTGATTCAAAAGAATATCCACGGTTTTTCTTTCTATCTGCAAGGTCCAACCTGATCGAGTGTGAGATAATTTTCCTGCGCGTTGTAAAAATGTTTCTTGCAAACTCGCATTTGAAACATCGCCCAATGCCCCCCAATGTTGAATGGCCGCTTGCATCAACGCATCAGCTTCTTCCATCTCCTTATCACTTAATGTTAAATATTTTTTGACTGGCAAATTCAACGGAATCCCACACAAGAATTTCATAAAACTTAAATCATATTCTGCAGGTTCTATTATGTCAGTTGCCATATAGTGAAGTAAGTGAATGGCTCTGCACGCTGCTTCGTGATCTTTGAAAGTATGTCCATCCAGAAGGTCTAGCTTATCAAAAAATCGTTGTAAAAACGGATGTAATAAAATGATCCCGGCGTTTTGAATATAGATGGCCTCATCATTTAGTTCAGTAGAATCTACTGTTTCAAAATTTTCTGGAGGAACAATTGAAGCATTTAACTTAGTATTCGATTTTTCCTTTTCCTTGAATAACCTAATTAAAGTTTCACTGTCTAACTTATTTTCCTCATTTAATGTTTTCTCAAAGCTAAACTCCCAAAACAGGTCCTTTTCTTCTTGAGTAATTAAAGACAAGGCATAAGAAGTCAATTGACTTTGTTTTATAGTCGTAATTGTCTCTAAGACATGCTGTAAGAAATATGCATCATGCTGTTCAATCAGCCGTTTGCGCACATGTGGCCTCTGCGTGATTATCGATTTAAAAGCTTGGAAGGCAATGGCATTAGCAGCCAATGTTTCAAATACAATCTTAGTCCAATTTTCTGGAAACTGTTGTAGACTCCATGGTAAATAGCCATTTGTTAAAAAGAATATCCACTTTTCAAAAACACTTTTTCGAATGGGTTTTATTTTCAAATTTTTATTTAGCCTTTTATTATTTTGAAACCATTTTTCAAGTTCTTTTTTCAATAATGGAATAAAAAGATCTTTTTGTAATTCCTTAGTAGACATATTGCCCAAATTAATTTCTAATCGATCAATCGTAAGCATTTCATCAGGCCCACTCAGTTCATCAAATAATTGATTCATGGCAGGTACCATTTCATTCCAATACAATCGACTAAACTGATGCTGCAATACATGAGCTTCTTGATCAGTATTGATCTGTAGGTCTATAATCTGTTTTCCTATGATATGGTTCATTACTCAAATAATTGAAGATATAAGTCAATAGCAGCTGCATCTCTGGTTTTAGCCCTTAGAGCTTTTGTATTCCAATGCTTTTTCATAACTGACAGTTTAATTCCCTTATTTCTAATTTTTGTCAGCAACTCATTGATAGCTTTCTGATGGATAATCTTTTCATTATTTTGAGCTACCAATTTATCTAAGCAAAGCGCTAATGCATCGGCAATAAGTCCGAGATATACTTTATCATTACCACCACCTTGTTTGCCATATGCATAACGGAGGTTGTAGCCAATTACTTTCTCAGATAACTCTTTTAATAATGGACCGCTAATCTTTTTGGTCTTAATTTTCTCAGCAAAAGACAGTGTATTTTGATAAGTCTTTGATGCCAAAACATTTTTATCGTTAAGGGTTTTAATATTGTTATAAAAAGGTCTTTCAATATTCTCCTTTTTAATACTCTCCTTTTTAATACTCTTTACTTTAACAGCCTTCTTTTTAGAGACTTTATTAGTTGGGGATTTTTTATCAAGCTTCTTTTTAAGATTCTTTGACTTTGGTTTTTTTATTCCTTTGGCAGACAAAGGCGTAGTGCTTTGTTTTGACTTTTTAATTGTTTTTTTTGGAGTAGCAAGGATTTTATTGACTTTTTTCGTCTCTTTTGGTGACTTTTTTACAATTTTCTTTTCTGCGGTTTCCAAAATTCTTGAAGGTGCCACCGGTGTTGCTGTGTCCAATATGTCTAAACCATCTCCAATATTAATTATAGTGGAAACATCAGTTAATAGATTTTTAAACCTATCTAATGTGAAATTTAATTGATTATCAAAAACGGGAAAATAAGTCAGGTTAGTTTTCAACAACGGACTTACGAAATTCCTTGAATTATTAAAGAGTCTATTCAAACTCAATGATTGAATATTAAAATTTGTAGTGGCGGTATCGCAATCACACTCATGAGTATCATCATCTGTAGGTGTTGGGCAATAATTTCTTAAACTGGACAAACACTCAATAAGATCACAGGGCATATCTGCATCACAAAGCTCCAATTCACTTTTATGTCTTCGCCATTGCCAATAGGCGTCTTCAAATTTGCACAATTGCTTTGGTGATAGCCATAATGTATTCAATGTGATATGGGCAGGCGTTTCGCGCAATAAGGTATTGCTTATAAACCGTTTAAAATTTTCATCCTTGTATCGTTTTGACCAATAAGGTAAAACCGTGCTTGCAATAAAAGAATAGGAATCTGCACCTGGAATATATGTGGGCGAATCATTGCCTTGTTCTCTATCTATATCATTAGATAGATCAGGTTTTTCTCTGCAAGGATCACTTTCATCAAAAGGAAGTGGAAGCTTACATTCTAATTGAGGTGTTGCCAAGAGTACGCAGCCACAATCAAATTCTTGTTCATTATTTTCGCTTACTATTTTTTCAGGTCGTAAAAGTATATGCTCAACCAGATGCATTCCTTCTGTATGAATATGATTCTTGGTCGCTTCTATAGCTGTCCAAAGATCTTCTTCACAATCATAGCTTTGTGGATGCAATGCTAAAATGCCATTAGGATTAATTAATGCTATTCCAAGATCTTCATTTTTAAAGTCGCCAGTTGGAGCAAAATGATCGAAATTAGAAACTAATATGTTGATATTGGCCTCAATGCATTCTTTGTACTCATCAATTTTACCTGTGCTTTTTTCCTCTTCTGTGAAGGAACGGTCAATTTCCAATAAACAAAACTTCCTCTGCTGTCCTTCAAGATCAATTTCCCATTTCAAATTAAAGGCTTGAAATTCATTAGGAGCATTGACATAGTGTACCAGCTCTTCATCTTTGACCGTTTTATTAATTGACACACAAAGACGAAGCACATTCTTTCCTTTATCATTTGGGACTACTTCAAAAAACCAATCTTTTTTCTTCAATTGATCAAAGATCCACTTCGTCATTTTATCTCGGTCATCAGCAGTATGGAATTGATAAGGGTGTTTTGCTAGGTAGTATTTTTCTGGTTCTACAATTTTAAACGTGAACAATACATCTTTGGACTTAAGCATACATGGAACAAAAGCCTCTTCGTCGCAAACTGCTTTCAAAAAGCGTTCTAATCCTTTGGACTCAGTTAAGCAATTGTCAATTTCATCATGACAGGGCAGCTCCAATTTTTGAGTTTCTTCAATGTGTACTAAATGGGCAATCCGATAAAGACAATCATCATCATATATTAATTTCAGATCTGACATTTCAATGCCATTTCGAATAAAACGAACTGCAGCACTCTCTGCCTCCTCGTTAGACTCATACAATTGTTCGCCAATATATTTTAAGGACATTGACTTATTATTATGAAAAGCATTAACAAGCAATTCAAAAAAGTAAGCATTCTTTCCTGCCTTATCAGTGGGTTTGCATTTTATGGTATCCTTGCCAATCTTAGTTTGAATGGATCTAATGCTTAATTCCCGGAAAGTTTTACAAGCATCTTCTAATGTAGTGAATTCCAAACCAGAAAAGGTGCCTTTCAGGATGTATTCACCCCACGCACAAGCTTCGTTTTCATAGCCTACGCAACTCTCAGCAAGCACTTCTGTAATCGTTATGTAATGGCAACATGGCTTGGTTTCAGGTATGGCTACTTCTTTTTGTGCAGGGTCTTTATCCTTCTCCCAAAGTTTTGGAGGTAATTTTTCTTCAACGTATTCTTGTCTCCAATCATGTATGTACGCATTCAGTTGCGGTCGGTAATTCACCTTATTTTTCAATAAGTTCAAGAAGTGTTTGAATGCCTTTCTGGCCTCATCTTCTGTATCATAACATCGTGTACTTAACCAATCAGTATCGCAATCACTTTCGCTTCCCGCTAAATGAAAATAGTATCCGTGTATTATATTATCAAAACATTTCTCTCCTAGATTTTTACCTTTTATTCTAATTGGGAAACTGAAAAACCAGTTGGCCATATTTTCACGCTCAGAAAAAATTGTTTTCTGCATTGTGACTTGGGCCATCTCATAACTTGTTCCCAAATAAAAGATATCTGTTCCATCATCAAGCGTTTCAATCTGATAATTTTCTATATCAGAAGCAAGATAAATCAGTTTCAAAAAAATTTCTTCGAAAGCTTCTATCGCCTCAAGTCGTGAATTAAATCCTTCTTTGCTGGTGAAATATATTTTATCGTTTGTTTTTTTATTACGCAGTAAGTAGTGCCACTTGTCATCTTGTAAACAAAGTATGAGATTCCCCTTTTGATAAAATGTAGGAAAGTTATATTGTCTTTCGCATAGCTTAGTCAGTCTGTTCTTGAATAGAAAATTAAACTTCTCGTCATTTAGATCATAACATTCACAGGGATGAAATGCAATTGGATTTCCCTTTCGCAATAATCGATAGACAAAGTTTTCTTCGTTCGTTGATCGTTCTGTAGGAAACACACAAGATTCATCGGGTTGAAGATTTTTAAAAAATTCAATCCCCGATTTCAAATGCCTTATGGCTTGGGTTCTATCTCTCTTGGTTTCATATTTTTTTGCATGTACCAGCTTCTGTCCTTCTATCGAAATTGCAAAACCTAGTTCATCTGTATCATCAATATTGGTTGTATTAATTTTACCTTCTGAAGCCAATATTGTCTTATAAATTTCGACTGCAGTATTTCTGTCATTGTATTCGGTTTCGCTCTCATACAGAATCTGAGCTGTCTCCTCTTGATCTATCCAATAATATCGATACTTCCACATCACAGGTATAGATGCAGTGCCCACTGTATAAGTCGACTGAAGAATGTTTTCTTGAAATGAAAGCAGCTTGTCTTCTAATTCTACTCTATCTCCAGTAGTTGAAAAAGTCAGAGAAGGTAAATGTTCATCTATAACCAATAACAAGCTCTGCCGATCTTTGGCATATATTATATGTTTATCAAATTCTTCTTGTTGACTGATATGAGCTATTGCCTTTTTCCCTGCAGTCAAAGCCGAGTTAGGCTTTGTGAAATATTGACTTGATCTCAAAATCTCTTTGCCGCTGTGATCACTGAGATAAAATTTGGATTCAGAAACAAACTCCAGAGGAATTTTCATTTCAGCCAAAAGTGTTCGTATTACTTTAACTTCATTTTCCCAATATTCAGGTTTTCCAAAATTTTCTTTTGGTGAAAAACCTATGAATTTCCCTAATTCATCAACGATATAAAGTTCAATATCTGCGAGTTGTATTTCAGTATCTTCAATAGGTCGGAATGATAATTTTTCTGACTTAAACTGCTCTAAAAAATCAAAAAGTGCGATAAAAGCTTGAGCAGGAGAAGCATATTTGACAAAGCCTTCTACTAATTCTTCAGCTTTGTCATTGTCCAGTATTTTGAATGTATAGGTATTGCTGAACTCTACAATTTCTAGTTGTTCAAAATTTAATTTTATTTGTTGTACAAGATCATCAGGCTGATTGGATACTTCTCGACTTTTAGCAATAGTACTTCCCTTTTCATCTTTATAATCCAATCTGTACTGAGTTGCATCTACTTTAATTTTCTCATACCGATCTGCTGCTAATGACGCTTTTAAGATTTCAATTAAATTTCGATTTTCATACAATACTACACTTTCGAGCAAAACTTTTTGAGCGGCGTTTCTCAACTCAAGACCGTATGCGATTCCCGATTCTTTAATGTAATTACTTTTTATTATTTCTTCATCTAGAAATTGATTGGCACGCTCAATAAATAGTTCACCTTCTGTTTTGGACCTTATATCTTTTTCTGCGATAACGATTTCTCCGCGACCCAAAAGTTGTAGGCAGCGTTCAGTAATATTCCATTCTTTTTCTTCTTCAAAAACAACATTCAAGTAATTCTTCAATGCCTCTCTTTCTTCTTTTACATATTTTGAGCTTATGATAATTGCTTGATTATCTACACCTAAAATTTGCCATCTGTACTCCGAGTCAGCTACCTTAACATGCTTATCCGTAAATGCTTTATCTATGGATATTCTTTTGTCATTTACCCGTTGAGATAATAATTTCAAACTAGATAAATTATAATCGCCTAAGGATGTCTGCTTTTTGATGTTGTTGACGAATTGTTTCTCTTTAAACAAAGCTGTTGTTTCATCGGAGTGACCGTCTTTACTTCTTGCTACTACTTCCCCTTTGGAGGTTTTTAATTCTAAATGATAAATAGATTTAGATGGATAAATATTAGAAAAGTCATCTGACGGCTCAACATGCAACAGATTTCTGATTGCATAGAAACAATTATCTCTATCCTCTTTCGTTTCAAAGGATAATGGCTCAATAATTTTAGAGCTATTAAAAAGGATAAGAAAGCAATCTTTTTTATCCTCTCGAGAATAAAATTGATTTTGCTTGGCCTCTTCAAAAATTATTCGACAAACTTTAATTCCCTCTTCAAAAGAATCATAAGTGTTCTTTGTCTTGAAAAAAGTTTTATTCCCAAATTTAAATACGACTTGAAATTCCTGTTTATATTGATGGACTTCAAAATTGCATAGATACTTTTTCTGAGGTTTACCTTGTCCAGTCAATGCATAAAATCGCTTTTCCAGGCCAGAAACATTACTGGCATCAAAAACTAAATCCTTATTTCGATAATCAAAGCCCGTTCCTCTGTTGCTGCTTAGCTCAGGGTAATTTGATAAGAAATTAGCCTTGGTATCGATAAGATGTCGAGATGCTTTCAATCTATCTTTCATTTGGTCATAGATGAGCAGACTGTAGCTGGTAAAAGATTCTGAAAATCGCGCAAGCAAATGATCTAAAAATAAATTCTTACGGTCAAGTTTTGATTGATCAGTTTCGACCAATTCCTCGACTAATGAAGCATTATCTTTAGATGGCGAAAACAATAATTCGAAACTATATTTTTGCTCAGAGGGTTTGTCAACATGTTGATAATTTTCTTCTTTTGAACCGACAAAGCTGATGTTGTTTGCGGCTATTTTAGCTTCTTCTTCTGTATTAAAAATAGCTTTGGCGAGTAAAACTATTGAAAGTGAATCAGGTTGAATAACAAAGTAAAAGCAATTTTCGGTAGGATAAATATCAATGGCATAATTCTCTTGTCCAAATTCTCGTGTCAATTGTTCAATCTGAACATCTCGGCTCAATTTATTTCCTGTTGCATATTTTTCTCCATTAAAATTATACTCAATAGGATTTCGATTAATTAGACCGGGTCGAACAATGGTGAAAAAATCGCTCTTTTTAATGGGCAATAATGTTACAGAATCTTGTGAATCCGAATTATAAAATTGAAGGATTCTCTCTAGATCTGGCACCGAATCTAAAGATCCATTTTGACTAATTTCCTGCACCACATTATCAAAAGAAAATAAGTTTTTGGCATTTGTCAGTTGCTCTAAGTAGTTTACCAACAATTGATCAAAGAATAATAAATACCCTTTCAATTGGAGTGCTTGCGCTTGTCTTTTTTTAGAAGCAGTCTCTGGTAATCCACCTTCTCCAATCCCATACACACTTGGGAATTCATTTTGAATGGAATAATAATCGCCTAGATCAGATCGATAAGTTCCATTTGGCGGCTCTATATCTAGATAGGACTTATTTCCTATTGCTCTTCCAGAAGTACGCGTTTTTAAGTTTTGACTTTTTATCCTTTGAATCGCGAACGCATCTAACTTAAAAAATGCTCCGTCTCTGGATAATGTGAGACAACTTTTCTCAGGGGAAAATACTGGCACATGATCTTGAGACAAATTAAAAATCCAATCCTTGCAATCCACATCACCCCCTCCTACATTTTCTTTAGCCAATGTCGTGCTAATCGTGATATCCCGAACAGACTCAACACCCTCCAAAGCACTGATCATACCGTACAAATCAGATAGATGAATCTCTTTCCTTAATGGTATGTTTTCTAATTCTTCCACATCAATAAACCCTGGACTATTATAATCCGGATCAAAAGGTCTGCCTTCAAAAACCTCCTCAATTAATTTTCCTTTTTCTTCCAACATTTCTTGAAGCGTGTAAAAAGTTATATTGGGAGACAGAAATTGCTCAATCGCCAATATCACACATACATAAACTTCTTCTGGATCGTGAGCTTCATGTATACTTATATCTGCACAGATTCCAATTTCTTCTTCACACAATATTTTGACTTCAACAAAATCCTCACAGAGGTTTCGATGTTTATGCAATGTATCCAATACCTTATTCTTCAGCGCCAATTCTGCTTCTAAAGAAAGATTTGGTTCTTTCTGAATACAAACCGAGTATAATCCATTTAAGTTGAATTCAATAGGCAAACAATTAAATTCATCTTTTTTATTTTTTGCCGTGCAATCAAGCCAATATTTTTCTTGAGAACAGTCTTTTGTTTGAGGGACTTCTACCACAATTGCTGCAACATCTTCAGCTGATATAATATTTAAAAGGACAGGAGGTTCATTATCATTATCATTATCATTATCATTATCATTATCATCATCAGAAGATTTATTATAACAATTCAGAAAATATTTATCTTCTAAATTGGGCTCCAACCATGCATTTCTAACTCCATCTATCGCAATTAATAATTTTCGATAATCTAAAACTGTAGTTGGATTATTCGTCAATATTTGCGCTGGCGAAAAGTAATTATTGGAAGATTGATCGGGAGTAGCTAATAAATCTTGAATAGGTAATTGAGTGCGATACCCTAAATCCATCAAGGCATAGATCAACATTTCCAAAATGGTGACTCCAGGATCATGTGCGTTATGATCTGTCCAGATTTTACCTGATAAGTCACCAATATGTTTTAAGCCTTCACTTTTGAGGAAATCGAAATTATAATGATCTTGATCAAAACTCTGATCTTCCTTGAATACTATTTTCTTAGTGGTTTCTTTCATTTTTCAGGGAAATTAGAGGATTACAACAGAAGGTGATTTTTGTTCACAAGAAACAGTCTCATCATAGCTCTTACAGCGTTTTGTCAATTCACACGTGCTTATTTCTCCAGCTGTCAAAATGGACCTAGCTGTCATTGGAGTAATAAATGGCCTATCTTCTTTTGGTATTTCGCAGCATGAAATCTTTTTTTGGGTACAATCTTTATTAAGGTCATACTCATGGACCCAATCAATTTGGCAGATGTAATCCACATAAAACAATCCTTCGACAAACGATATAAGATCCGACTTAGAAAGTATGCCACCAAAATGTAGTCGATTAGTATTGCCTTGTAACCAAGGAGCTAAAAATTTTTGAATATCCATCTCCAACTGCTTTTCGTAATATGGCCCAGTTTTACCTTTACCAAATTGAGCCTTGATGGCAACATTCACTTTTTCATATCTAGGATTTTCGACTTTTAATTTTATAAAGTGAGAATTCTTTTTTTGCAATAATGATTTAATTGCGGTGAGTTGACTAAGTGGCACTCTCGGTTCAAGCGCATTACCTGAGTTTAATTGTTTAATATCTGGAATTACTGCCACCAACACATGACCTGGGGCTACCACTTCAAGGTCGCGTTCAAACTGACTGCCAGGTAAACCAAGTGTATGACTTATCGTTTTGGCTTTAAATATCTGAGAGAAATTTTCCAACACAATTCTTTCATAATCAAAATTATTGATTGCTCTTCCCTTATGACGTAGACGTTCGCTGATTCTTCTATACAATAAAGATGGAGCATCACTTTCAGGAGGTCGTCCATTAATAGATGGAATCGGTTGAGAAACTTTTTTGATACTCGTATCTGCCACAGCTAAACGACTGATCTTATCTGTAGGAAGTGCAGTGCCCAATCTATTTAAATCATTTTTAGGTGACAATTCTGCAATTACTTTCGCTGCTTGCGTGTGAATCGATATTGTTTCGCAAACTGCTTTACTATTTGTGGGAGCAGCCACCTTAATCCAATAGCAGTCAGGTGGCATAATCGTATGATCCTCCTTACTCATATCTGCAGGGATAACAATTTCTACAATTCCTGTTTTTGTCAAGCCATCAGTGCCATCATGAGCAATTGAAAAACCATCTTGTAATTCTTCCCATTCGTTATTATTCTTTAGATAAGACCAGTTGATCTCAGGCTTGGACATTTCTGTATTCGCAGTGGCCTCTGCCATATTGAATAATAAATTCAATGTGTTTCCCTTGATGACTTTATCTAGAGCAATGTATAATGTTCCTTCATCCTTAAATTCTGGAAATAGATTTGGGCTTGTTGTTATGTCTTCTAATTTGTAAGTGTTTTCGAATGGGTAAAGATGTATGAGTTGAATATTTTTGTCTTCTGCTTTGGCAGTGTAGTCTAAGGAGATGTCTTTGATTATTGGGGTCCATGGCTCGTTTGGGATCAGCACGCCAAGCGCTTTTGATAATGTATTTGTAGATTTTAATTCTGTAAGAAAATTATTTAATTCTATAAAAACATCATCTACTCCATATTTAAACCCCGTGTTTGTTAGTTCATCTTCCAATGCACTTAAATAGTCTGAAAATTTCATGGTAAAACTCAATGGATCCAAATTCGATGGAAGCGCCTGGGAGCCTAAGTCGCCAATTATACAGTTTATTTGGTCCTGTGTAAGTTTGAGTGCATTTCCTAAATTATTTAAAATCTCTTGAATTATTCCGTCTTCTATAAAATCACCAGCTGCAGCATTATTCACAAAATCACCAATCACACCTCCAAGGTCCGTAATCAAGCTAGAAACCGTAGCTACATTTAGGATATCAATATTTATCAAGAGCGCATCTAGTCTACCTCTCAAACTAGAGAAATCACTATCTTTCACAAAATTACTAGAACCATAAAATAGCTGAATAACTTTTTCTAATTTGTCATAGATTGCTTCAACTAGTTTGCAAATAATTTCAATTTGTCTAAAAATAAGATCTACACTAATAATACTTTTCTTTATTGTTGCATCAAATTCATCTTGCGTCAAAGGAGAAGCAAAATTTATATTCGTAGAATCATAATATACAGCTCCAGGCACATAAACTGATTTACCATCTACTTCTAGTTTTCCAAAAGCCATCATTTGTCTTGCCAAAATGAATGGATAATTAGCATGTTGAAAATCTAATCCAGTTAATGTTAATCGTAGAAACCCGTTCTTAGATTTAATAGAAAATGTTTGGTTTACTTCTTTTTCATTTTCTAATTTTTGCCCACCTAAGTCAAAATCTGTAGGATTAAATTCAAAAATTCGTTGAAAACTTTTTTTATTTCTTCCACATTCTATTGAAGGAACATTTCTATCATTAGTTGTATCATTATCTTTATTAAACAGAAAATCCTCTATTACTGAAGCTTCTTCTTTTTTCCACTTCCCATTCTTTAAATAGGCCATTTTCACTTTGAAAAGATCACCATTAATTTCTCCAATATTTGAAGACGCATTCTGATAGGCTAGATAATGACTACCAAAGGAAGCAGGCTTATCTTTCCAATTAATATTAACCCAGAATTTTGTCCAATTCTTACAAAACACTTCGTGGCTACCGATATAAAAATTAGAACCCTGAGCACTATATGGGGCTGCATCATTTTCTTCATATCTAGGTCTTGTCCCAAATGGATAAATCAAGCCATTGACATCTTGGACACTCTCATCATTTTGAACAATTAAATTTTTCACTCCACACACCTCTACTTCGATACAACTATTATCAATTTTAAGATGATTTAAAAAATGATATGCTGAAATAAAAATATCACCTTCTTCTTGACAATGAGACAATGAACAGCAAGGTTGATATAATTCACTAGGGCAGACCATTTTATAATCAGAATCAAGCTCCATTTTCAAAGAAGGATGAGTCGTGCCAATTTCCTCACCAAGTACTTCCACATCTGCAAAGGTGACAGCTGGAAAATCATCTTTTAATGCAATAGTGAGGAATATCTTAATTTCGGCACCTGTTTGTAGATTGAATGATATACTTTCATTTGGCACATCTAACCATCCTTTGTCTCCACTTAAGTAAATCTTAAAAGGTTGTTTGTAGAATAAACTCTTCAGCGATAAAAAATCATTAAAACCAATTGCTATAAAATCCAAAATGGTCAACTGAGTTTTACAAGCTAAGTTGGAGTATAAATAATTCCCTGTTTCTTCATCGATTTCATCCGAGGCAATCAAATCAATTACATGTTTTATTCCATAGCTAAAAGACTCTACATCATTTGAGAGCGATAAAAAATTTAAAATCGCCTGTAAATTTCGTTCATCAATAAATTGGCTACAATTATTATCTACGGCTTGAACTACTAAAGTTTGGGGTCGAGGGCAGATTCTTTGAAGCAATTTGTTAAACACTTCTTCCTCTAATTCACTTCGAGCGTTTATAAGACCATTAAGATTTATTTCAAAATATCCTTTTACCTTTTCAAAAAGGTCCAAATCAACTTTATTATTGGCATTATCTAAAGTGCAAGCCAACTCGACTTTTATGGTCCTTTTCCCTTCATTCAAAAGTAAAACTGGTGAAGACAATATAAACCCAACTCTAGCAGAAGGATGATCTTGAAAAGCACCTTCAACTAATAATTTACTTTCCTTAGAACCCAAGGTCGCCCAATTTTTTGGATCCTCTTTAAAATCCTCTTCTACCCCATCTAGACTATTGGCCTTGGGAGCTATATATAAACCTTCCGTATACGATACTAAATCTTCTTCTGTACATGAACCTGATTCTTCTCCACTGCTGCCAACAAGATTATTGTCTATGTATCCTTTAACAGGATTTAAATAAAGTGTTCTTAACTCCTTGATCTCTGCTTTGTCAAGAACGATGTCTTTCTCCAAGCCAAAAATGATATCTGCTTTGTTGTCATCTTTACCATCTTTTACCTTGGTGCCTTTTGGAAGAAAGTACGAATCATTAACTTGTTTTTGCAGCTGAAAAACGATGAAGGTTTCATCTGGTCTAGCAGGCTTTCCTTTTATTTGTAAAACATCATTGTAAAAATAACGAAGATGTTTTCGAGTAATATCATTGAGGTCACTGATGAAATGTCTTTTCAATTCCAAAAAAGCGATCAATAATCCAATGTGGGGAGTAATTTTTCCTTGTTGATCTTCTGAATTTGGGTATAATACTTGAGGAAGAAAATGACTCGTCTTTTTGGCAAGTAATCTTAATTCATTAAGGAATATATTTGCATTTCTTTCTACTGCTTGGACCAATTCTATTTTAGAAACGAGGATAGACAATTCTATATCATCGATGGAAGAGATGCCCCAATTGTCGAATGAAATTTGATCATTGAAATGTATACCCTTCGCATATCCTTTTTCAACCAATCTATTTGTCAAACTAATAAAATTCACCAACGGATCACGCAAATTTGAACTCATTATCCTTTGCAATACGACACTAAAAGACGTGTTGACATTTTGTACATTTCCCAAACTACTTTCAAATACAGAGATCAATTCAGCAAATACAAAATCAAGGAGAATTTGAATATTTTCTTGGGTAGGAAATTTGTCAACCAATTGGATAATATGATCCAAGTTTGCTTCCAGTTCATTAACATCTAACTTGCTCAATACTGCTAGTTGGACTGGAAGGCTTTTCGAAAACAATTCTTGCCAATTACTTATGTTGTATTCTTCATCGTAAAAATTAATAAACCTTGCGTACTTATTGACAAACAACAATACATCTTCCAGTGATTGATCATCAATGTTTACAGCATCAGGGTTGAGCAAGGCAGGATATCGCTCAGACTGGCATGTGCCTGAGTCAGATAAAAGTGGATGTGGTATGTTGCTATAGTTTGACATCTAATTACTTAATCATATTGGAGATTCATTAGCTTCATTCAAATAAAAATCATAAACAAAATTATATCTGGAATTTGACGTCGCAATTCTATAATCAACCAATATTTTGAAGCGTCCTTCTAAGATTTCATCAGAATTCAAAGCGCTAACTTCCACCTTTTCTAAAATTATTCTTGGTTCGTAAAGTAAGATTGCCGTCTTTATTAAATCTTGCAAGTATCCCACCATTCCATTATTCAATGTTTCAAATTGGTAATCTTTTAAATTACAACCGTAGTCTGGCTGCATAACTCGCTCACCAAGACTAGTCGATAATAATATCTCTAGACTTTGATCAATATCATGTTCATTGCTAACCATTTCTATGGTTCCTGCTTCTTTACTGAAACTAGGTGGAAAAGACCAACCTTGCCCTAAAAATGAATTTTCTGTCATTTAATTTAATTTTTATCCTCCAATCATTACAGTTGGAAAACCTATAACAATAGTTCCTCCATGAGCGGTCAAATCTCCTAAGCGTGCTGCTGGTTTTCCACCAATTAAAACTGTCGCCGAACCTTTTACAATTGAATCAGGAGGGCCAACACAAACCAATATGTCACCAACTACTGCAGCAGGCATACTGCCAATCAAAACAGTAGGTACTCCTGGACCAGTTATTGGGCCACCTACATGCGGGACAGTTCCTGTCACCATTGGACACACATGATTATCACCTATTCTTGCTGCTGGGGGCATATCTTCTTAATTTAATTTTAATAATGAACCAGACATTTCAGCTATTCCTTGTGCTGCTATTTTTGTAGCAGCTCCTGTAGCTTCAAATTGACCAGTAGCTTCAGCCTTTATACTAGCTCCTTTTAGAGTCATAGAACTAGTTGCTTCTATAGTTACCGAAGTACCTGCTTTTATATTTATTTCTTTTGGACTATCAATTGAAATTCCAGAGGAATTCATAGTTACCTTATTGTTGTTTTGATCCTTTATTTCTATCGTCTTTTCTGATTCGTCAATGGTAATACTATTGCCTCCCGGAGTACTAATTGTCACTTTTTTATGTTCGTCATCGAATAATAATTTCAACTCATCTCTGGTAACAAATCCTTTTTCATGGTTGACATCTGCAGCTACAATAGGTGCTGGTTTGGCGCTGCTGTTCATCATGCCAAGTACGATGGCATCTCTGGGGTCATCATTGATAAAACCGACGATTACTTCATCATCGATTTCAGGTCTAAAAAAGGCTCCTCTATTTTCTCCGGCATCCAAGCTCGAAACTCTTGCCCAAGTGCCATTGGCAGATGGATCGATCATAGGCAGTTTTACCAATATTCGATCTTCTCCATCCGGATCATTCTCTAATTGAACTACTTTCCCTATTTGCAAACCATGTATAGCTGGCATTAATCCTGATGCTGGTACATCTGTCACATCTTTGTTGATATGATAATCTTCAGGAGATAATCCAAATTGGATATGAGTCTCCCATATACCATTATACATCTCTTGTAAGACACCAGAGACGAAAGCTTTTCCATTGAAACGGTCACCTAGTCCTTGGATTTCTATTAAGTCTCCTGGTAAAATCTCGCCAAATCCATCTTTGATACTTACTTTTCCTCTAATTTTTGCAAGACGACTTCTTTGCATACAAGCATTGGCCCATTGTTGTAATTCATCTTCAATGATTCTACCACTATGCTGCAGTTCATAGGCATCTAATTGTATCGTATCCTGTGCAATATCTTCTCCATTAAGATTCCCCGGCTCAGAAACTTTGGCTGAACTAGTATCCACTTTGAACAAATCTTGATTGGCATAATCCCATGCTCTTGCTTCAATATTTTGATACTGAGTTCTTCCATCTATCTCCGCTTCAAATTCAAATATTGTGGAGCCGTAAATGACACTTAGTGCTGCATCTTGTGTCGTATCTGGCAACTTTGCTGATATGCTTCCGTTATCTACTGACACTAAAAGTCCATTTACATCTGCTCTTGATAGCATAAAGTCCCAATCTGTAGTGTGGTACTGAACAAGATTGGGATGGGTTAGTGTCGTAGATTCTATGTCTCCTCTTTTCAAGCCTCCGTACTTTCCAATTAACTCTTCAATCAATTGGCTGTCAGTTACATTTTCAAAATAATTGCTGTGTCGACCAATCGTCATTTTTACACTTTCATCTTTACAATCAATCACCAAAACGGGTGTCCCACTTTTTATTTTGATGGTATGTTTAATAACGATTCCTTCAAATAAGGTTTCATTATTACTATCCCGACCAAAGTTTATTTTTATTTTTTTCCCTGGAATGAGGTGGTCTTTTTCACTTTCCTCAAATGTTTCTAATGCAGGATCTCCGTCTCTAATAATTATTCTTGCAGTTGGTATTTTATTAATTGATTTTGAAACATTAATAGACAGCACTTCCAAGGACGGATCCACTTTACTTCCGTCTGAAAAAATATCAAACGTAACTACATTATATTTTGAATCATTTGGAATTATCCGTTGCATCTTTATGAAGTTTCTTTATCAATTGGTGGAAAAATGACTTTTATTCCTGATTTGACATTCCTAAAACTTGTAAGATTGTTCGCTTTTGCTACATGCAATACTAGATTCGGATCATTATAAATTTCGTTTGTAATTTGATCAAGTCTTTGACCTCCTTTTAAATCTCTTTCATGAGTTACATCAGGAGATTGCAGAATGCTCTTTATTAAGCTGATCGTTTTATCTTCATGTTGAACAAGTGTTAGACTAATTTTTGCTCGGATAGGAATTCCTAATGGATTAAAAAGTGTATAGTTTATGTCCATGCTAGAAAGCACACCATTAAATATCAAAGTCCCCCAAATTACTTTTAAAAAGCGAGGTCTATGAATTTTACCATCCATATCATAAACTGCAATTTTTAGCCTTTCTATCTGACCTAAAACAGGTAAATTAAGAACGTTAGCATATCCATCGACTGTACCTGTTCCATCCAGAATAAAATCTAATTTTAACTCTTGAGGGGCTGTAGAAATATACCCTATATCTGAATGTTGTTTGCCCGCAGAAACTCTTTGGTCTAAGTTTATATTTAATGACTCATTATATGTTTCTGGGTTTATTGGTAAAACAATTAGATGTTGGATAAGAGGCTTCTTGAGCTCTTTATCCTCAAAAGGCAATATGACTGCCTTCAAAACATTGGTCTGTATAAACGAAATTGGTGATGTCATCTTTCACTTTTATCTTTCATGATTTCCAATACTTTATCTACACATTGTTTTATCATATCCTCTTGATTGCTATGACTTTCATTGTCATTTTCTACTGTACCACGGCTATTCATTTTATTTCCCACTTGTGCTTTGATGACTAATTCTCTTACTTCCAATGGCATAATCTATGGTGATTTAAAGGTGAAATAATTGTAATGCAATTCAATAGTTTCAATGAGTACCTCTCCACGTTCAGCATTCAGTTCTCCCATTTTCCAGTTGACTGGCCAGGCGTGATGGATTTCCCACATCATCAGTACATCATGCTTTTCATTTAAAAGATTTACCACCATATCTATTGGCTGAATAGGGCTATCTGCAAAGAGATCCATGAAAACATTGTCAAATCCACGTTTGCACCATTTAGTGATCTCTGAAGCGGATCCTGGAGATAGCAGACCCCTTTTTAAAGTCAGGTTTAAATATTTTCGACGTGATGGCACTGTATGTTCAAATCTATTTTCACCTCCTTCTTTAATCGTCTCCGTCTCGAATTGAACATCCAATCCAGTTACAGACTGAAAGCGAGCATCTATGCTATTATCAGTTTGACCCAATCCAGAGAATTCTACAGAGAAATGGAATCCAACAGTTTGATAGAATTGATTTATTTGTGCCATAGTGTTTAGATAGATGTATCTATTGTCAATCCTTCATGTACTAATTCCATAGTCTCAATCGCTACCTCATTTGCATCTGCTTTCATGTCTGTGGATTGAATCTTAGAAGGCCAGGCATTCTCCAGCCTCCAGACGATCACAGGCTCATGTTCTTCGTTCAATAACTTAATGGTGATCGCTCTACGAAACATACTACCTGTGCTATTTCCTTCTTGAAAATAATAGGTTTTTTTCCACTCTTCATAAAAGCTATAATCGCCTTGAAACGTACCCCTTTTGAGTGTGATGTTACTGAATTTTGTCAACCCTGGTTGCTTCAGCTTATTATACTTTTTACTGTTACCTTCTCTGTATTCTATAACTTCAGTTTCAAAATCCAAACCACTTACTTCTGTAAAACCTATTTGAAATTCTTCACCCCATTCCACTAAAAAATGAAATTTTGGTAATGGATAATTTCCTGTCCTTGCCATAATATTGTTTTAATGTTTAATAATTTATTTTCTGCTCGCAAATCGATTATGCATCTACTTTGCTTCACTTGCTTTTGTAGCTTCTTCAATTGCTTTCTCCAAACTAGTCTTACACGCTTGCAGTTTATCCTTATCTTTAGTTAATTCATCCAATTTTTCTTTACATGTATTCTTGGCACTTTCGGCTTGAGTCAGTGTGGACTTCGTATCACTATAAAAATCTTCATCTGCCAAAGGAAATTCAGGACAATCTAGTTTTTCGGTACATAATGATTTTCCATTTGTTGGAATAGAATCATCATCATTCGAACAATACTCCTCGTTGACATCACCACCCAAATCACTTACCAAATCATTGAGCTTATTGAGCAAGCCAGTTTGTGGATCACAGAGCAGACACTCAATCAGATAAACGGTAGTTGCTAGGTCCAGAATTTGAGTAATCATATCCTTGAACATGTCTTGCACCTTTTCAATTTGGCCGTGTAGCTTGATTAGACAAGTATAAAACGAAGAGTTTTCATTCGAGACACTTTTTGGCAACGCATCAACTTCATTTTTTAACTGCTCTACTTTTCCTTTGAGTTCTTCAATGCAACGAGAAGTTTGTATTATATCACAATACAATATTTCTACGCCTTCTTTTAAACAAGTAATGTTTTCACATACATTTTCACTCTGAGAAACAAAGAGGTCTAATAAATTAATAATATCATTTCTTTTGTCGTCCGTAGCATCCATGCTGTCAAGGCATGTCTCTAATTGAAGTATCCAATTGCACAGATCTTCAAATGAGGCCTTTTCTTTAAGAAACGCTGCACTTTTGATGGTTAATTGATTAGTTGCATCATCCAATTGTTGTTCCCAAAGACCGATACAACTTTCATTTGAAACTATAGCTGGCATAATAATCTATTTTTTATTTTTTATTTAAATTTCTATATTCAAAGAGGCTCATTCAACCCATTTAAAAATCAGGGCCATTGTCCTTTTTTTTAATCTTATTCTTTCCAGGATCATCTGGATCTGTAGGAATATCTTCTTTAAACTTGCCACATATTTCATTCAAACTTGTTTTTCCAGCTTGAGGATGATCACCTGATTCATCGCATTTATCACATGACTTATTCCAGGTATTGCATAATGCCGTTTCATCACATTTCGCATTATCACTTGAATATTTGGATACAACCACATCTTCTACTAGTTCAGACCTTTCTGCTATAGCTTCTCCAATTGAACTTGCTAGATTTTTGCAATTTTCTTCAACATCTTTTTTTAATTCTGAAACCGATTCCACTAATTTTTCACTGTAATCTGTTAAACTCTCTATACATGCAAAACCTTGAATCCCAGAAACATTAACAACCGCGCAAAAACTATAATCAGACATATTATAGGCTATTTCTCCTTTCTGTTTAATGTCGCCTAATTTGATTTCGAAATCCGGAATCTCACAAAGTGTATTATAAATTTCCTGGCTGTCATGTCTATCTTTATCCAAACAACAGTCTATTAAATTACAGGATTGTTCTTTTACAGTATACACCTCGGATTTCAAGGTTTTTAATGTCTTTGACATTTCACCAAATTGTTCTTTGAGTGTTTCTGATTTTGTAATAATATCATCTACACTAGTTTTAATTAATTCAGAATTCTTATTGGCAGCAATAGCTATACATTGATTAATATTTGTATAATATTTTTTAGCGGCTTCAATCTTGAGAAAAGTACAAGTCTTATTTTGAAGCTGATCACGTAGTGAAGCAAGGTTTTGCTTTTCAGCTTCACTGTTACTCCTAGCCGATTTTATCTTCGTGTTTAACAATGTCTGGTATTCTGACAGAGCAGTATCTAATGAAGAAGAATTTCCAATTGTCGTAGTCATTTTAATAATCTTTTAATTTAATTAGGAGATAATTATTCGCTAAGCATTTTGTGCTCAAATCTTAAAATGATAAATTCTGCAGGTCGAACCACTGCCATTCCAATCTCAACTATCATTCTTCCTTCCAATATATCTTGCTCTGACATCGTCTGACCCAATCCAACCCGAACTCTAAAAGCCTCTTCAGGAGTGGTTCCTTGCAATGCCCCTGCTTTCCATTGTTGTACAAGAAAGTTTTCTATCATCGCTTTAACTCTAAGCCAAGTATTAATATCATTTGGTTCAAAGACAAAAGGAATTGTGGCATTTTTCACAGACTCTTCAACAAAGTTGAAAAAGCGCCGGACTGGTACATAACGCCATTCGTTACTATTACCTGCTAGTGTTCTTGCACCCCAAATTATAGCAGGTCCTCTACCTGTAAACGTCCTTATAGCGTTTACCGATTTACCAGCATCAACATCTATATTCAAATTTTCTTGAGCTTTATCTGATATTCTAAAGGTTGGTCTGATAACTCTATCAATATTGACATTTGCTGGTGCTTTCCATACACCTCTCGCATTGTCTACTTGAACATATATCCCTGCAATTGCAGGCGAAGGTGGTAATTCTAAAGGTTGCTGTGTCAGCGCATTTATTACTTGAAAATAAATGACATTATTTTTACTTTTAAGTTCTCCTAAAGTTCCAGCTAAGCTAGCATCCCCCGCTATTTGTACTGAATCATCTCTATCGCTTTCTTCTCCGAAGTAATAATCTAGAGAAGTAATTAAGTTTGGATAGTAAGCTGCTCCATATTTTAAGGTCCTCTCTGCGGCTCCCAATCCTGAACCGCGAAGTGTTGTAATATTTTGGAAATCTCCTGGATCAACAAGTGTTCGATCTATCCAAGTATCCATTATGGTAAATCTGTCTTGCAAATCCTCACATTGGTCAAGTGATGCCTTATGTAAATCATAAAAATCAACATCTGAAAGAGCTTGTGCTTCTGGGAAGACGTTTAACGTGATCTCGTCTACAGTGCCAGCCGCAATCAATCCATCGTCTATATTATCTTTTAGCACTATGCCACTATAGTCACCAACAGAAACAATATAACAATCACTTCCTCCATTCTCAAAATAAAATTGGAGTGAATAATGCATAATAAAATTAGACGCATTAGCAACATCCACTTGAGTAGATACCAATACATTATTTTGTACATTTAATGTTACTATCGTATTAATTTCCGCAGCTGGTTTTCCGAAAAACCTTTCATATTCCAACATAGAAGTAATTTTCGTTGGAATATTAAGTATTGATTGCTGTTGGCGATCAATAGCCTTTTCCGTATAGCCTATAAAGACGGGTATAGCTGTTTCTACACCTACTACTGATGGAGGCAAAGTAGATCGTTCTTCTATGTAAACACCTGGCGTTTTATACTCCATAATCTGTTTTTTATTTTTTA
>Ga0115031_1000442_pt1 | contig 29592 bp, 21 predicted proteins | sample Maine_Asex4_meta_FD_87301 | JGI IMG/M metagenome (GOLD analysis project Ga0115031, IMG submission 87301) | Marine algal microbial communities from Maine, USA - Maine_Asex4_metaG | ecosystem: Host-associated > Algae > Red algae > Unclassified | place: Maine, USA | collected 2015-01-05
GTTCAAGAAGCCGTTTGATGCCAGCCTATTGGCAGAACGACTTCGCACTTTGATCGGCTCACTTAAAGAATTGGTTTAAGCCACTCAGTATGACCCCTGAATTTAAACAAGACTTCGCCGTCAATCTCTAAATGATCTGACCAAAGAGACTTCGCCGTCTTTCGCTCAGACCGCTGCAAGTGACCCTCGCAGCGGTTTTTTTGTGCGCTAATCCTCAATGATCATCGGATTCGAGTGGTTGGCAATCTCGCGAGATTGGTAACGGATCAGCTCGAACTTTAAAATGTGCGCAATCGTAAACCAGTTGTTTTCACCAAAAAAGAAGACTTTAATTTTAGATTGAAGCATTGATTTCGCAATCTTTCCGTCAGAACTTTCGCGCACCGGTTATCCTATCTCTATCTACATTCTGCCAACTCAATCGTTGCGAATTTTTTAATGGAACCCACCCTCAGAAAACAGGTCTTGGCCGAAACCGTGGGAACCTTTTGTTTGGTTTTTGCAGGTGCGGGAGCGATCGTTGTCAATAATGCTTCTGAGGGTACCGTTTCTCATGTTGGGATCGCACTGACCTTCGGAATGGTGGTGATGGCGATGATCTACGCCATCGGCAGTGTTTCCGGAGCCCATATTAACCCCGCTGTCACTTTGGCTTTCACTGTAGCAAAGAGATTTCCAGTTAACAAACTTACGCCTTATATCATCGCCCAATTTTCAGGCGCGATTCTGGCGAGCCTCTGCCTGAGGGCGATGTTTCCAGAGGATAAAACTTTGGGCGCGACCATTCCGTCGGGTTCGATTTCTCAGACGTTTCTGATGGAAGTTGTTCTGACCTTTATGTTAATGTGGGTCATTCTGTGCGTATCCAAAGGTGCCAAAGAGGAAGGTATCACTGCGGCCCTGGCGATCGGAGGTGTAGTTGGCCTAGAAGCGATGATGGGCGGTCCGATTTCAGGTGCGTCTATGAACCCGGCACGTTCTCTTGGACCGGCCCTTGTGTCATTGGATCTGAACGTCCTTTGGGTCTACCTACTGGCTCCCACACTCGGAGCTCTGTTGGCGGTTCCCATTTATTGCGCTATGCAAGAGGGCCCACAGATCCCTTTCGGGGATGACTCCTCACTCTGAAACTTCCGATCGTTTTTTACAATTTATTCGTAAAATTGCGGCTGCCGACTGGATGAAACGGGTTCACGCCTAACATCGAACGCGAGAATGAGTTACTTTACTGATTTAAATTCGGGTTAAACTTCGGGACAAAAGTTGTCCCTTAACCAGAGGGTGACCGCTTGAGCAAGCTTACTCATTTTAACGAACAGGGCCATGTCCACATGGTCGACGTCAGTGAGAAAAAGATTTCCAGTCGCTGGGCAAAGGCTTCTTGCGAGGTCGTGATGTTGCCTTCTACGTTGATACAGATCAAAGAGAACAAGGTTAGCAAAGGGAATGTGATCGAAGTTGCACGACTCGCTGGCATCATGGCCACCAAACGCACGTCCGACATTATCCCCCTTTGTCATCCCTTGAGAATTGATGCTGCCGAAATAGATTTTGAATTTCTCAGTGACACAACGATCAAAGTAAGTTCTACCGTAAGAGCAACTGACCGCACCGGCGTTGAGATGGAAGCCTTAATAGCCGTATCGGCGGCAGGATTAGTCGTCTACGACATGTGTAAGAGCGTCGATCGCGCGATGCAGATCAACAAAATTCAATTAGAAGAAAAATCGGGCGGCAAGAGCGGCGATTTCCGTCGCGGCAAATCACCCATTTAGTTACCGAGCCATACATCACTAGGCACCACCTTAAGGATGAATTCCGTGAGTCAGATTGCCAGTCGAGATACTAACCCTGCGAAAAATTTGACTCCGATGCCTACCACGTCTGCCGCGCGATCCTCCAGCGCTCTAATAGAACTTTATGCTCCCGTCGTCGCATCGATGGCTCGGGTGGAGGACATTCTTCAAGCGAACCTTCGCTCTGAAACGCCGTGGGTCGATGAGTTGCTCGAACACAGTTGGCTACTAAGCGGAAAAAGAATGCGGCCCGTATTGTTGCTGCTTTCTGGTTTGGCGCAGATACAGAAAGATAACGCAGACCAAGGGGAAGATAACCTTTCTGAAACGCTACATCCGATGGCGACTGCGATTGAAATGATCCACACTGCAACATTGGTACACGATGACGTTATTGATGATGCGGAACTTCGGCGACACGAACCGACCGCGAACTCAAAGTGGGACAATCGAATCAGCGTGTTGTTGGGAGACTATCTTTTCACGCATGCTTTCCATGTCGGCAGTCAATCAAACTCCGTCAAAGCACTGGCAATGTTGGCTGCCGCCAGTAACAAAGTCTGTGCGGGAGAAATGAAACAAAACTTCCACGCCGGTCGTTTTGAAATGTCAGCCGAGTTGTATTTCGAAATTATTTCAGAAAAAACCGCCGAGTTATGTGCTGTTTCCTGTGCTGCTGGGGCGCTATTGGCAACCGCAGGCCAAGCCGATCCCGATCAATTGGTCATCGATCAGTTCGAGCAATACGGTCGTGATCTTGGAATGGCGTTTCAAATTATCGACGATGTTCTTGACCTCGTTGGAGACCCTGGCACCGTGGGCAAAACGCTGGGAACGGACTTGATTAATCGTAAACCAACGTTGCCCATCATTCACTGCCTTGAGCAATTGGATAGCGATCAGAAGAAGGATTTTCTGCAGAAGTTACTCGACCCGTCGAAACTGCCGGAGGTCCTCGAAGTACTTAACAGAACAAATTCGATTGAGCATGCTCGACAGGTTGCCCGCGGGCACATCGAAAACGCTGTCACCTTCGCAACTTCGTTGGGCGAGGGAACAGCTGCTCAAGCGCTTTTTAAAATCGCTCAGTTTGTACTCAAACGATCAATTTGATCGAAGCTAAGTCGTATTTCACTCCGTGAAATTACGTTTTGTTCGGCACACTATTTCACGGAGAGGCTGCGAATTTTTTAAATGTTCACCAGCCGCCACGCGATAGCCTCCGGATTCAAGCGCATAAGACCGGACGCTATCGCGTGGCGGCTGATGGATCCTGCGAATCCTCACTATAGAATCGCAGCCTCGGAGTGAAATACGAACTTGAAGGAAGATGGAACCTCGTCCGATTCCCGCCCCGAACCAGACCTACTTCGGACGTTCGGCCACCGGTTTACGATCAAGAATTGGTTGGACCTCTTCAAAGAACTCGTTCAGATCTTTGAACTGACGATAGACACTGGCAAAGCGAATATAGGCCACATCGTCGATGCGACTTAGAATCTCCATCACGCACTCGCCGATTTCGCGACTGTCAATTTCTGATTCACCGGTAGCGTATACCTTCTGCACGACATGCGAAATCGCCTGTTCGACTTGGCTGGCGGCAATTGGACGTTTCCAGCAGGCACGTTCAATGCCGTTTCGAATCTTATCGACGTCGAACGCCTCTCGCGCTCCGTCCTTCTTAACCACGCGCATGTCAACTTCGGCCACACGTTCAAACGTAGTGAAGCGTTTGTCACAATTCAGACACGCTCTACGGCGGCGGATCGCAAATCCATCCTCGCCGCTTCTTGAATCGATAACTTTATCGTTATCGTTTTGGCAAAATGGACATTTCATGACACACACGACAACTATAAGAAGTGAAGTTAAGCGGGCATGATACCTGTTTTAGCAATTTTGTTAAGTAAAATTCGCTTTGAATGAGCCGCTGTTATCTGAAACGGCCCTTGGAGACATCAACATAATCTCCAAGTTTAACGATTGGTCCGATCATTACACCAACACAATATTAAGTTGCACGAAAGTGTCTCGGCAACCTTGACTCAGCCTAATATTGGTTGGGCATTCCTTAACACGATCTTTTTTTACTCATGGATAAACGATTGTTAAGGGGATCTCACTCCGCTTTAGCCAGTTATCGAGTTCGTTTGGCTTAACCTATAACGTTGGTAGGGGCCAATTTCGTTGTTTGACCACAAGCTCTAATCGTCGACGATCAAAATACTGTTGACCACGCCCGCCGAGAATTCTTCTACGGGTCAAGTGCTCATGCTGTTTTGATTCCTCAGCGTGAGCCATCTGAAACATATTTTAAAATCGAGTCAAACACATCGCATCTCACGGAGGGTTCAAATGCGAATCAAACTTCTATCTACCTCATTGGCAACACTAATAACGACGTTTGCAGCATCTGGTGCTAACGCCCAATCTGCACCAGCAAATATTTCAGATATGGGATCTTCTGTCGTTGAAGGCAGTATCATGGGATACGAATCAGCCCCAGCCCCGGCTGCCAGTGAATACGTTGTAACTGACAATTCAAACTATAGTTACTTCGAGCCTCAGCCAAACGCTTATCAACCTATGACCGCCGCTGCTGCTCCGACTCCGGCAGCAAAACCAAAGAAGAATCCGGCTGCGGGTGCTCACAAAGTGTTGTTCTACATGAACGACTTTAGCTATCTAAAAGACGGCTACACCGGCCCGACTTATCTGGGCGACGGCTTGAAGAACATGACTCTGGGCAACGGCACATTGGACATCGGTGGGCAGGTCCGTACTCGCTACCACAGCGAACAAGGGATGGGACAAACAGCCGGTTTCACGCGTTTCCAAGATACTGACAACCAGTTCGGTCTTCTCCGTACTCGTCTCTACGCCGACTGGAAAGCGACTGATCGCTTACGCTTCTACGCCGAAGGTATTTACGCTGACACAATCAACGCTGACGATCAATATATTCCGCGCGGCATCGACCGAAACTACGGCGACTTTCTGAACTTGTTTGCAGACGTGAAACTTTTTGACAGTACTACCGTTCGCATTGGACGTCAAGAATTGTTATTGGGTGCTCAGCGATATGTTTCGCCATTGGATTGGGCAAACACTCGCCGTACTTTCAGCGGTGTTCGCACGATGAGCAAATTCAACGACTGGAAACTTGATACCTTCTACACCCAATTTGTTCCCCCAGTACGCAACGAGTTCGACCGTCCTAACGAAGATCTAGACTTTTACGGAGCTTACGCGACGTACACCGGCTGGGAGAAAGACACCCTTGAAATGTACTACTTGGGTTTTAACAACGATGCTGGACCAGGCGGAACATTCAGCCTGGACACATTCGGCACGCGAGTGTTCGGTAGCCGTGGGGATTGGTTATACGAGGTTGAAGGATCTGCTCAATCCGGTTCTCAAAACGCACTTGGCCAAGATCACCAAGCCTATGCTGGTACTTTCGGCCTCGGACGTAAGTTGTCTAACGTGGGTTGGAAACCGCAGTTGTGGTTCTTTTACGACATCGCAACGGGTAACGACGCCGCAACTGCTGACACTTTCGAGCGACATAACCAATTGTTCCCACTCGCTCATAAGTATCTTGGATTCATCGACGCCCTTGCACGAAGCAACGTTAGCTCGCCAAACGTCCGTTTAGCATTGAATCCAACGGACAAGCTCAGCTTCCTGTTCTGGTACTACAACTTCCAGGCAGTCGAAGCTAGTGATATTATCCCTTCGATTGGCGGAACTCCAGCACAAAGCACAACGTCGAAAGATTTTGGTAATGAACTGGACTTCATCGCGACGTACAAACTGACTCCACGTTCAAACATCCTCTTTGGATACTCTCACTTTTGGGCGGGCGATCGCATCATCAACGGAAACGATGCAGACTTCACCTATGTTCAATTCACGAGAAACTTTTAAGACTTCATCGGAAGACACCTCAAAGTATCCAAAGTTCTTCCCCCCGATCTCGATAGGCTGCTGTGATTCATTTCACAGCAGCCTTCTTTTCATTCCCAACGTAATCAAAACGGAAGCTTAAACTGATTTGCGCTCACTCGAATCCCGTCCTCCGAACGGAGTCTCGCAGAAGAAACGAAAATCCATCGTCTCCGTCCTGCGACAATACACCCGTGATTTGATGGTTCACAAATCGTTGTTCCCGCCTCATTTATTCGGTTTATCAAATACAAACAGTGAAGGCACGGTTACGACACCCTGTCCCGCGGAGGACCCAATAAAGGCGACTTGACCGGCATAAATTTCGGCTGCGTCAAAAAGTTTACTTAGGCTCTACCCTTAAGGCGGACCTAAAGGGCCCCCGCGGTCCATTGCCTTGATAAACCGTTTGATAAAAGGACAGTTAGAGATTTTAATAGGTGCTCGCGGGCGACCTGCTGAAAAATGGCCGTCGCCACGCCGTTGCACCGATCTTGGAAGACGCTAAATAAGGGAGAGATACTTGGCTAAATTTAACCAGAATTTCGACAATTCAAACACGCTTTATGCGCCAGAATTTGAGCACGACAGCTGCGGGGTCGGCTTTGTGGCTCAAATCGATAAAGTCGCCACGCGCGATATCGTGGCTGACGCGTGTTCGATTTTGGGACGCATGGAACACCGAGGTGCCTGCGGATGTGAGCAAAACACCGGCGATGGCGCTGGGATTTTGGTTGCGATGCCCGTCGAGTTTATGAAGCAAATCGCTTCGGAAAACAATTTAGACGTTGGAGATTCATTTTTTGCCGTCGGGAACATTTTCTTTTCTGAGGACGAACCCACCACTACTTTCGCCAAGAAAACACTAGAAGAGACCACGGCGAAGTACGGACAACGTTTCGTAGGTTGGCGATCGGTTCCTACCGACGCCGATCGCGCCGGAATCGGCGCAACGGCGCTCCGAGCAGAACCAGATATTCAACAGGCTTTCATTGCACCAGCCGATGGAATTGACCAAGACGAATTCGAAAGACGCCTGTACGTCATTCGCAAGGTAGCCACCCGTATCGTGCGCGAGAAGAACGATGGCGCGACCGAAGAGTTTTACGCCTGCACGCTTTCGTCCCGCATTTTGGTATACAAAGGCATGCTCTCAACAGCACAACTTCCAGAGTACTACTCTGATCTACGCGATGAGAATTTTAAGAGCCACCTCGCGATGGTGCACTCGCGGTTTTCTACCAACACACTACCCGCGTGGTCACGCGCTCAACCTCTGCGCTGGATGGCTCATAACGGCGAGATCAATACGCTGCGTGGAAACCGTAACTGGATCACGGCGCGTCAAGGTTTAATGTCCAGCGACGCTTTCGGCGAAGACATGGAGAGCGTTCTGCCCGTCATCGACAAAGGGTGCAGTGACTCTGGAGAATTCGACAACGCGCTTGAGCTGTTGATGATGGCTGGTCGCGACCTTCCTGAGGTCGTCATGATGTGCATTCCAGAGGCTTGGCGAAATCACGCCAACATGCCCGAGAACAAACGCGCCTTCTACGAGTACCACGCCTGCCTTCAGGAACCATGGGATGGTCCTGCGTCAATTTCATTCACCGACGGCAACGTCATTGGTGCTGTTCTTGACCGCAACGGCCTGCGGCCAAGTCGCTATTATGTCACCAACGACAATCGCGTCATCATGGCCAGCGAAGTCGGTGTTCTGGACATTGATCCGGCGAATATCAAAAGTAAGGGACGCTTGCAGCCCGGCAAGATGTTCATGGTTGATTTTGATAACCATCGCATCATCGACGATGTCGAACTCAAAAGTGAGATCGCCAACCGTCGTCCTTACAAACAGTGGTTGACCAATCAACGTTTGGAATTCAAGGACTTTCCATCGCACGAACCTGCAAAATTCCTAGACGAAGAAAAACGATTGGCCCAAATGCGTGCCTTCGGTTACTCCAATGAAACCATGGATTTCATGCTGTTGCCGCTGGTAAAGGTCAAGAAGGACCCGATCGGCTCGATGGGCGACGACATGGCGCTGGCCTGCCTCAGCGACAAACCTCGTCTGCTGTACGATTACTTCAAGCAACTGTTTGCACAAGTCACTAATCCGCCGATTGATTCGATTCGCGAAGAGATCGTGATGTCGGTGGAATGCTTCATCGGTCCTGAGGGCAACCTGCTGGAGACAACCGAAGAACAATGCCACCGCCTGCTGCTGCACACGCCGATCCTAGATTTTAAGGAAATGGCGGCTCTGCACAATCTTGACCATCGCGGCTGGACTTCTCGCGTTATCGATATCACGTTCGAAGCTTCCGCCGGTGAACAAGGTTTTCATGATGCGGTAAATCGCATCCGAACCGAATCGGAACAAGCCATCGTTGACGGTTGTGCGTTGATTATCCTCTCTGACAGAGGGATCAACAAAGACCGCGTTCCGCTAAGTGCTTTGTTGGCCACCAGCGCTGTTCATCATCACTTGGTCGAAAAGCAATTACGTACACAGATCGGAATCGTCGTTGAATCTGGCGAGGCTCGTGAAGTTCATCACCACTGCTTGCTGACTGGTTTTGGTGCCGACGCGATCCATCCGTATCTTGGCTTGGAAGCGATCATAGAACACCACACCACCGATCCGGAATCAGAACTTACCGCCGATCAGTGCATCGCTGCCTATCGCAAAGGCGTTCTTAAAGGGATGTTGAAGGTGCTGGCCAAAATGGGAATCTCGACGCTTGCCAGTTACAAAGGTGCTCGCATCTTTGAAGCGGTTGGGCTGAACAGCGACGTCATAAATGATGCGTTCCCAGGAACTGCCAGCCGTATAGAAGGGGTTGGTTGGGATGTATTGGCCAAAGAGGCGATTCGACGCCATAAGCTTGGCTTCTCGCAGAAGTTAAACGCCTTACCGATCGTTGAACTTGAAACCGCTGGCACCGTCCACTGGCGTCAAGGCGGCGAGAAGCACGCTTGGACACCCTTGAATATCGCCAAAATTCAACACGCGGCGCGAGCTGGTGACGTCAACGCCTACAAAGACTTCGCCAAAGCGATCAACGAACAGGCAATGAAAGAGTGTCACCTCCGTGGCCTTCTTCAATTCGATTTTGACAAAACGACGGCAATCCCAATCGAAGAAGTCGAACCTGCAAAGGAAATTGTAAAACGTTTCTGCACCGGAGCGATGAGCTTTGGATCTATTTCCGCTGAGGCGCATGAGACGCTTGCTGTGGCGATGAATCGTCTTGGCGGAAAGAGCAACACGGGCGAGGGCGGCGAAGATTACGCTCGATTCACACCCAGCCCTAACGGAGATTCACGTCGGTCTGCGATTAAGCAGGTTGCTTCGGGTCGTTTCGGTGTAACAGCCTATTACTTGGCCAACGCTGACGAAATTCAGATCAAGATGGCTCAGGGGGCCAAGCCTGGTGAAGGCGGAGAGCTTCCCGGACACAAAGTCGACGAGGTTATCGCCGCGACTCGTCGGTCGACGCCCGGTGTGACATTGATTAGTCCACCGCCGCATCACGACATCTATTCGATCGAAGATCTCGCTCAGCTGATCTATGATCTCAAGAATGCGAATCCAACAGCGCGAATCAGCGTAAAGCTGGTTTCCGAAGTCGGCGTCGGCACAATCGCCGCCGGTGTCGCGAAGGCCCACGCAGATAACATTCTGATCTCGGGCACAGGTGGTGGAACGGGTGCTTCACCGCTGACGAGCATCAAACATGCGGGTATGCCTTGGGAATTGGGGATTGCTGAAACCCACCAAACATTGGTGATGAGCGATCTTCGCAGCCGTGTTCGTTTACAAACCGACGGACAACTGAAAACGGGGCGTGACGTTGTCATTGCTACGTTGCTGGGAGCTGAAGAGTACGGTTTCGCAACCGCACCGTTAATCACGTTGGGTTGTATCATGATGCGGAAGTGTCATTTGAATACTTGCCCAGTCGGAATTGCAACTCAAGATAAAGAGCTTCGCAAGAAGTTCAATGGAAAACCGGAACACGTCGTTAACTACCTGTTCATGGTCGCCGAAGAAGCACGTGAGATCATGGCCAGCCTTGGTTTCAAATCCATCAACGAAATGGTGGGAAAAGTCGAAGTGCTGGACACCGACAAGGCCGTCGGACATTGGAAGGCCCAGGGGATCGACCTCTCGAAACTTCTCGCGCCAGCGGTTGGCTATTACGAGGACACCGAAGTCTATTGTACGATCGATCAAGACCACGCTTTGGAGGAAGTCCTTGACCGCACGTTCCTTAAAGAAGCGAGGTCAGCTTTAGAAAATGGCGAAAAGGTTAAGATCGTTTCCAAAATCGTCAACACCGACCGTGCTGCAGGTACGATTCTCAGCCACCACGTCGCTAAGAAGCACGGAGCAGATGGTTTGCCTGAAGACACGATCGACATCAGTCTGACAGGTTCAGCCGGTCAAAGCGTTGGTGCGTTTCTGGCAGGCGGAGTCACGATTCGTGTCGAAGGCGATGCCAACGATTATTGTGGCAAGGGTCTATCTGGTGGTAAACTAATTATCTACCCGCCTAAGACGGCGACGTTCCATTCCGATGAAAACATTTTGATCGGAAACGTGGCTCTTTATGGCGCTACCGATGGTGAAGCCTACTTCAGTGGTGTTGCGGCCGAACGTTTTGCCGTTCGCAATTCTGGGGCCAGGGCCGTCGTCGAAGGAATAGGCGATCACGGATGCGAATACATGACCGGTGGCCGCGCCGTTATTCTTGGGAAAACCGGGCGTAACTTCGCCGCTGGAATGTCTGGTGGTGTCGCTTATATTCTCGACCCCAATGACGAACTGAACGCCAATCTTAACCATGAGATGGTTGAACTCGAAGACATGAGCAATGTCGAAGATGTCGCCGAACTCAAAGAGATGATTAGCAAGCACGCCAATTACACCGGCAGCAAGATCGCAAAATCAGTCCTGGAGGATTGGAACAACACGTTCCCGAAATTTAAGAAGGTCATTCCCGTGAAGTATCGTGAGATTCTTCGTCAGCGTGCTGCGGAAGCCGCCGCACAAGCCTAATCTACTGCACTTTGCAACGAACCACATTGAAATTGAGATATTATTATGGGTAAGCCAACAGGATTTATGGAGTTCGATCGCGTTGATGAAGGAAAACGCGATCCTATCGAACGCACCGGAGACTGGAAAGAGTTTCTGGTTGAATTGACCGACGAGCCTTTGCAAACGCAAGGCGCTCGCTGTATGGACTGCGGTGTTCCGTTTTGTCATACCGGGGAGATGATCGGACGGTCAGTGGCAGGATGTCCTATCAACAACTTGATTCCCGAATGGAATCACTTGGTCTATCAAGGCAAGTGGCAGGAAGCGCTTGATCGCCTTCACCACACAAACAACTTTCCCGAATTCACCGGTCGTGTTTGCCCCGCTCCTTGCGAGGGATCTTGTGTGCTAGGAATTCACGAACCACCGGTCACCATTAAGAACATCGAACGTTCGATTGTTGATCGAGGTTTCGATAACGGCTGGATCAAGCCACGTATGGTCGAAGAGCGTTCTGGTAAAACGGTTGCCATCATTGGATCGGGGCCTGCCGGACTCGCTGCCGCCGATCAATTGAACCAAGCCGGCCATACGGTCACCGTCTTCGAGCGGCATGATCGAATTGGTGGTCTGCTCATGTACGGCATTCCGAATATGAAATTGGACAAGGACATCGTTCAACGCCGTTTGGATTTGCTCGCTGAAGAGGGCATCATCTTCAAAACGGGTGTCAATGTCGGTGCCGACGTTACTGCCGACCAGCTTAAATCAGACTTCGACGCGGTCGTTCTTTGCGTCGGTGCGACACAACCTCGCGATTTGAAAATCGGAGGCCGTTCGCTCAAGGGCATCCACTTCGCGATGGAATTCCTGCACGGATCAACAAAGCACCTCCTTTCCAATGACGGCGAAAACATTGACGCCAAAGGAAAGAAGGTCGTTGTCATTGGCGGTGGTGACACTGGCACCGACTGTATTGGAACTTCAATCCGCCAGGGGTGCGAAAGTGTTGTGAATCTTGAGATTGTCACGCGACCTCCCGAAGAACGCCACGATAGTAATCCATGGCCACAGTGGCCCGTCGTATTCCGAACCGACTACGGGCATGCCGAAGCGAAAGCAAAATTTGGAAAAGACCCAAGACAATTTTCAGTTGAGACGGTCGAATTTATCGCCGACAAAGATTGGAACTTGACTGGCCTGAAAACAGTACAGGTTGATTGGTCAAAACCGCGCGAAGGTGTCGCCCCTTTCACTCGCGTCGAAGGCACCGAACGTGTCATCGAAACCAACTTGGTTTTCCTAGCGCTGGGCTTTTTGGGTCCTGAATCTTCCATCTCTGAACAGTTCGGCGTCGAAGTTGACGTCCGTAGTAATATTGCCGCTAATGACAAGGATTATTCGACCAACGTCCCAGGCGTTTTCGCTGCCGGTGACTGCCGACGAGGCCAAAGTCTAGTTGTTTGGGCCATTGGTGAAGGACGCGGCGCGGCTGAAGCCTGTTGTGAATTCCTCGCCGGGGTCGCTCAGACAGCTTAGTTATACCGATATGGATCTTTCCCGAAATAACTTCCCATTTCGTGCTCGCCTCCGGCGTGTATGTTCTAAGTCCACCCGCCGGTGGACGTTCGATTTATTAGCTGTGGTTTTGAAAACAATGTAGCCACAAGCTGCCAGATTGTGAGTCGTGTACGCAAACAAAATGGCAGCTTGTGGCCACGGATTTCAACCATTTGGCTAATACAGAAGAGTCCATTGTATCAAAAACGCGGTATAGCTTGGCTATTTTGACCTGACATAGCCCTGAGCGAAAATTCTTTTACAATGACGAAAGAAATCTTGTTTTCCTGAGTCTAAATTAGACTCAAACACACACTCAACACTAAAGCCTCTACCTGAAGGAAAAAAAATGGCTGCAGAATTTAACGAAGACAACTTCGAAGCCGAAGTCATCGGATCATCCACCCCCGTATTGGTTGATTTTTGGTCAGAAGGTTGCCCTCCGTGCCGCGAACTCAGCCCAGTGATTGACGAACTGTCAACCGAATCTGAGGGCACTGCGAAGGTCGGCAAGATCAATGTCACCGAAAACATGGAACTGGCGATGAAGTACGGCGTCGCCGCCGTACCAACGATCCTTATCTTCAAAGATGGAGAAGTTGTTGCACGCCAAGTCGGCGCCGTTCCTAAAGCGAAGTTGCAGGAAATGCTGGCTGTTTAAGCTTGTGACCAGCTGAATACAATTCAGGAAACAGGTTACATTTAGTACGAAGATGCGTCTTGGAAACTTAAGCCGCATCTTTTTTTGTGGACTCACAGGGAAAGCGTTAGTCGCCGACACGGGTTCGATTCCTAACTCCAACGCCGTGAATGATTTCTTTCCCTGATTTTATTAGCCGTTTTGACGCTAGCCACGGTTGCATTGTGCGAAAGAACCGTGGCTAGCGTCAAAACGGCTGATAGTGTGCTTCTTTCAAATGAAACGTTGCTCTAGCTCCAAAACACGAACCGCTTGTTTGTTTCGTGTTGCTATAGCTGGGTGATTCGTTCGACTTCAGACAGGAACTGCTTAACCCACTCTACATCCGTTTTACGAACGTTGTCGCTGGAAAACCCAAGTGAAATTAGCTTGGGTTGCTGCGGGGATGGACGACTGCAGGATGAGTGGGATGCAGTAACTCCAGTTTCTTTATTGATTGGTAGAATCAGAGACGGCGTCAAACCAAATCCTGCGAGGATGTCTATCCGCCCCGCCGCTTTGACGTGCAGATTGCTCAATACGTTCACACCTTGTTCGACCGACTGAGCGCCGTCAGACGTGAGAATACGATCGAAACCAAGATCTACGGCCTGCTCCAAGCCAGTCAAAGGATATCTAAGGGGTCGAGGATTCTATGGAGAGTCTTTCCTAGAGATCCTGCGGTTTCGCACAATCGACTTAGAGCAGATAAACTCAATCTGCCTTGCTCAGCGGCCACCCCCAACACAACACCGTCCAGCCCAGCATCAGCCGCCGCTGAAATGTCATCACGCATCAGTGCGATTTCATTTCGATCGAACATGAAGTTACCTGCGCGAGGTCGAATCATTGCATAAACCGACAGTGACGTATTCCCGGCAAGCTTCATCATCGCGTTACTGGGGGTGAGGCCCACAGAGCTAGGGCAGAGCATAGCTCGACATGTTAGGCTCCCGCAGATTCGCAAGCCTCGAGCCCGGCCGCGCTCTCGATACAAACTTCCAGAAAAGCCATCTTTTATTTCTACCTCTGCCTGACACGATATTGATTGATCACAAACAATTCACAAACGCGCTAACCGTGATAGCCGACAATTTGGTTTGCCAGCTTCTCAATAGCCAGAAAAAAAAACCGCAGAGGGCAATCCTTCTGCGGCTATTTTATTTCACATTGATATCAGCGGCCAGAGCCAGCTGCAGCATCTAACTAAGCCGCAACACTGATCATCGGAACGGCATCAGGTTCGCGGATCATATCCAGGAACTCTTCAAAAATTCGCCCGTCGAGCGCAGAAGCGGCTTCGTTTTCTGGGTGAAACTGCGTTCCAATCGCAATCCATTTGTCATCAGTGCTCTCGATGGCTTCGATGACGCCATCGGGGCAAGTCGCTGTGACGCGGAAGCCGGGAGCCACCTCGTCGATGGCCATGTGATGGCGACTGCTAACGCGAATTTCGCCGTCACCGTAGACACGTTCCATAAGTGAATCGGCTACGATATCCAAGCTGTGGCGATGGCCCTTGTCTTGAGCGTCGCGGTGTGGAATCGCCGAAGGAACGTCTTCTGGAAGGTGCAAGAACAAATTTCCACCCATCGTCACATTTAGCAATTGGTGCCCAACGCCGATCGCCAACAAAGGAAGTTTTTCATCGGCGATCGCGTGCATCAACTTACGATCAAATCGCTCTCGTCGTGCATCCATAGGGCGAACCGAAGGATGCAACATGAAACCGTCGCGGCGGGGATCTAGATCTCCGCCCCCAACTAAAACAAATCCATCAAGCGTCTTCAATAAGGCTTGAATATCGTCTTCACACTCCAGCGGGGGAACAACGATTGGGATACCGCCAGATCGCACGATGCTGTCATAGTATCCAGAAGTGATAACTGAAAGGGCAGGCTGATTGCCTTGGGCGGCACGATAGTCTGCGTTTATTCCGATAAGTGGCTTCCGTTGCATAACTAAAACTCCTTGTATCTTTCTTGACCCATCTTGGGTCTCTGTTGGCAAATGAAAAACTAGCGGGTTCGAGGGCCCGGATGTTTTTTCGGTTAATGTAAAGCAACACAGCAACGCCAGCCAATACTTGCCAAAAATACTGTGGTCAAAGAACTTTTTTGCGGGACCAAATACGTTATTGCGATAAATTCGCCGCAGTGGTATTAAACGGTTATAAGTTCTAGTTTTGCACGAGCGGCATTGAGGATATACATGGATGGGGCAATAAACCCAACGCGTCCTTGCATTGTCCGATGTCGCAGTTGGCAACGTCGATGTGTTCCATATAAGTTTGAAGGGCTGCACTCATTTGCAACTCCTGTGTATCATTCTTCCATTCAAAAAGAATCGGTCAAGAATCATCTTGTATGTTTGAGACATCCCCCTAAAGCACACAACATATAGTGCAAGCATTTGCCAAACGCTAGCACAATTGGTATTTTCAAGTGGTGCTCTCGCAAGAGATTTCGATCATCCTGGACCAAATCCTCTGAACTAAGACCGCTTTCTGCCCCTCGTTTCACGCTCGGAAGCCATGAATTTCAAACACGTTTGTATTGAGTCTTTAGGTTACACACTCCCCGCTGAAACCTGGACTTCAGCGCTGGTGGAGGAAAAACTGGAGCCCCTCTACAGCCGCCTAAAACTACCCGCGGGACGCTTGGAGTTAATGACAGGCATCGAAAAAAGAGGCTTTTGGTCGCCCGGGACACGTCCAAGTGAAGTTAGCATCAACAGCGGGAGGCTGGCGTTAAACGCGGCCAACAATGACGCAATCGAGATAGATTGCTTGATTCATGGCTCCGTCTGCCGAGACTTCCTCGAACCGGCGACCGCGTGTACGGTTCACCACCAGTTGGGGCTGCCGCCGGAATGCTTAATCTACGATGTTTCCAATGCTTGTTTAGGAATTCTCACCGGGATGATTCAAGCGGCCTGCATGATCGAATCTGGACAAATAAAATCGGCTCTAATTGTCGGCAGTGAAGGTGGCCGTCAACTGGTCGAAGCCACAATCGCATCGCTCAATCGAGACCAAACGTTGACCCGGAGAACGATCAAGAACGCTATCGCAAGTCTCACCATTGGTTCTGCGAGCGCTGCCGTTGTGTTGGCCCATGATTCGATCAGTCAAACGAAGAATCGGCTAACCACGGCGACGTCGCTGGCCAACACGAAGTACAACGATCTTTGCCAAAGCAATCAGGATCAAGCCGGCGCAGAGATGCAACCTCTGATGCAAACGGATTCCGAAGTCCTCATGCGCGAAGGCGTTGACACTGGCAAACGCAACTTCCAAAATTTCCTGCAGCAGACGGGGTGGTCAGTGGATTCAGTTGATGCAACCGTTTGCCACCAAGTGGGCACGGCTCATCGGAAACTGATGCTCGAATCGCTGGGTTTGCAAACTGAAAATGACTTCCCCACATTTCAATTTTTAGGCAACACTGGCGCCGCAGCGCTTCCTTCTGCGTTCGCGATCGGTTGCGAGCAGAATTTTTTTAAGCCCGGCCAGAAACTCGCGTGGCTAGGAATCGGCTCAGGCATCAATTGCACAATGATGGGCGTCCAGTGGTACGAGAGCCGCATCGCTTCAGGTGAGATGTAATATAGATCGCCTTTCTATCCAGATGAGAACGCACTTTGGCGGATCCAGAGGCAATTAATTCAGCGTTTCAGTGTAGAATACTGAGACACTGCTTGATAGATTCAACTCCTAGCAATGTGGGAGACTTTGTAATCAGCAAAGAGCATTGGATCCGACCTGAACCGAATATAAAACAGGACTAGAAGACAAATCTAATTTTAGAAGTATTCGCTTTATGAACAAAACAGATCGAAAACCAAGTTCAAGGCGAAGCCCATATAAAAAATTTTCCGATACCTTGTTTTCTAAAACTGGCTTGCCGCTTCCGCGACTGCTGATGATCATCTTTGGTTTGCTGCTCTTGGGCGCGAGCATCCTGTATGCAACGCGGGACGACGACACTTCTTCTCAATTGAAATCCCGAGAATCAGAAGCGAATGACTTTATCGCGGCAACTTCTATTCCTCAGAATTTTTCGAGATTCTCGTTTCCAGTTCAGATCGAGAAGCTTGATCAGATGATCGAGCGTTGTAGTCACCTCCTGAGCAAAAAGAAGGACTACAGCGTTGGGGGCCAGGAAAAATTATTAGCACCATTTTCTCTCAAAGCCATGGCCATGAGCAAAAATGGGCTCGATCCTGCACCGGCATTGGAATTGTTGCAAAAGAATATCGATCAGATCTCAAATTCATCGGTTCAAAAAGACGCGCACCAATATCTACTTGTAGGCACCTATATGGGAGTATTGGCTGAGGCACCGGAGAGTGATTGTTATACTCAAGCAATGGCGGCGATCAGTACGATCCAAGAGACAACTCCGGCTCAACGGCACAGAGCGATGTTTAGCTTTAACTCGGCCATGAAATACCACCGAGACAGCAAAGACAAGGACAAATCTGGCAAGCTCGTGCGATTCTTAGGCAATCGTTTGAGGATGGCGCGAGACCAAGAAATATCAGAATATGGATTTTCTTTAATTGATTTCACGAACTATTTTCAATGCTACGAAGATTCGATCAGGCAATCTAATTTTTTTAGCAAATTAGAATCTGAAACCACACAATTAATGAAGCAAATTAAAAAGACACCACCTGAATCGGCGCGAACTTACAACGTGTTGATGAATGTGCCCGAGCAACATTTGCAAGCCGGGAATAAGACGGTTGCCCTCAAGATCTTAGATCAGCTGACCGCAACCGCGTCTTCAAGCCCACCCCGTATTCGCGACAGGGTACTCGAAAAACTCGCAGTCCAAAGGACTCGCATCAATTTGCTTAAACGCCCGTTTCCACTATCTGGATTCGACGCAGCCGGAAGTGCCATCAGCCCCCCAGAAAAAGAACAGATACTGATCTTGTTCTTTAACCCTGATGGTATGAAGACAGAAAGTGCGCTGCAACGAGTTGCAAACTCCCCGTTGCGGAAAGGTTGGTCGACAGAAACATACTTGGCCTCGGCGTCAGAACTGTCCACCGACGAACTCCGTAGAATTAAAGAGACATACCCAACTTTCATAGTGGTCGACAGGCCAACTTCTGAGCAATGGCTAGAGAAAAGCGGCATCGACCAAATGCCGTATTTAGTAAGACTCGATAAAGAAAGCGTCGTACAACGGCTAAGCTTCCCGTGACATTAGTCTGCCAAACCGGTTGGAGCCATTGGGTGTAACCATACACTTCACCTAGCGAAAAAACTCGATCGGTTGAGAATCGGCTCAGGCAACAACTTCACGATGTTGGGCATCGAGCGGGATGGTGGCCGGATCAAATCTGGCCAGATAAAACTCTCAATCCTGAGAGAATCCAAGCACTTCAATGAAACTGGATCTCCTCAAACGCTCGCCTCCGTTGATCGTCAAAACCGCCTTCATGTTTTTTTCCGTTTTCTCCACGACCCTCACCTTGAACTCGCTGTCGATGAAGATAACACCGGCCTCGTCCTCACGGCCCCACAATGATAGATCGTCTGACGTTAAATCCGTTGGTTGAAGAAAGTGATACTCTTGAGGAACTCGGACCTCTAGTGCAATCGCCGTCTGATCTCGCCGATCCGTGATCGATGAAAGTTTCGCGGGCGTTTCTCGATTCGGGAACATCCAACTCGCATTCACTGGTAGCATCGGAGACGTCGGTTCCAAGATTCTTCGATCGTGCAGCGCTGGCAGAATGTAGGATTGATAGCGTCGATTGACTTCGCTGTCCCAAGCCGACTGAAGATCAAATTTGTCAAAAATTCTCTGCCAACCGAACAACGGCAAGAGCTCGGTACGCCAACTATATGCGGGAAGATCAGAATTTGCTTGAAGCCGAAAGTTTGGTGCGGGGAGATGACCATGGATACCTTCATAAGTTTTCAACACATCGGCAACATCCTTCATTCGTTTCATCCGCCCACGAAGTGATAACGTTCGTTCAACATCTTCCACGGCCTTTTGGAGGAACTTTCCAAAATCGCGAGGACGAGTGAACTCAGATTTAATTTCAGGTCCCTCACTACGAACTTGATACAAACCGGAAGCTTCGATCTGCCGACTAATTTTATTGAGCTTGGGGAGGCTTTGAAATTCGAACATGCGTTTCTGTGTGCCATACTGAAAACTAAACAACGTCAGTAGTTGCCCAATGTTCCCCGAATCAAGCAACTTGGACCAAACATCTGCGACTTGTGCGGCGGCGTCCGCAGAGCTCATCTTTAAATCGGTCATCAACAACTGCTCCGAGGTCAGCGACAATGTCGCATCAAAGTGTCGCGCCGATGTAGGCAATTGTAAAAGTGGCTTCATCTCAGCACCCAAGAATTGCGTAGCTGTTGCCATCACACCTTTTAGTGCACCTCGAACAGGCCCAAAAGAGAGACTCAATGCCACATCGACTTCAGGACCAGCCTTAGTAATCGCCAAAGCGACATCTCCTTTACCGTCGGCGAAAGCCAGCTTCTTTAACATTGCAGCGGTACCGACCGCGACCTGTGTCTCGGATCGCACTTCAATTTTTGAACGCCATTGATCAGCTCGGTCATCTGATTCCGATTCAGAGCGTGTCTTTATCACCCTTGCAAGCTCTTCTTTATCGAAAGGTTCAAGAAAATCCACTACGAAGACCACGAAGTCAGATTCTTTCGCCTCTTCAGCTTTGGCCGCATCTGCAATCTCTCGATCACAAAGGATCCAAACCGCAGAAAGCTTGCTTGGATGGGCGTTCCTTCGACCGAGATAAGGTTCCAATAGCCTAGTAAGTCGCTCCCATTTGAAATCCTGCAAATCGGCGTTCTGATAAATTTGAACAGCGTCGATCAAAACCACTGCAAAATGATCTTGATGCAAGAAGGACAATTCAAGCGCACGACCTTTTCGTTGCAGAAAGAGCGGCGTCTCCTCCGCCGAATAAGTCTCAGATGGAACCTTCGAAATATCTCCGCTTGTGGTTCGCATCGTCTTTGAAGAATAACGTATCGTTCCTATGGATGATATTTGATCCCCACAACCCAAGCATGCAAAAATCACCAAACCGGTGGCGAAACTCCAAACGTATTTGCAAGCAAGTTTAGTTAGGGTTTTCGCTTTCAAATTAATTCTCGCATTGGCATCGTTACCACCCCAAAAATGAAAAACTCAACGTTTCTGCATAGTAAACAGTTTCACTGCTTGATAAAATCTTAATCAGAACGGCGTATTTAAACTGCAAAGAGTGATTCAAGAACACGGGTTTGGGATCGAATCAAGAAAATTGCAGGCTCTGGAAACATATCATATTAAGAAGCATTCTATGAGCAAGCAACGCAACCCTGTCAAAAAAACTGAGACCGGCGAGAAACCTGGAATCGAAGAAAAGTCTGCCCCGGGTGTGAAGTCTAAATCCAACAGCAAGTCCAACTCGCACAAAAAACGGAGACGTCGCAGTTTTTACAAGAAGACTTCCGACAAAATATTTACGTCAACTGGGATGCCGCTTTCTCGCCTGCTATCAATAGCAATCGGTTTCCTCCTTATTGGGGGACTTATCTTTTATATCGTGTACCAAGGTGATGAGTCTTTACCTTCTTCGACCGATGCTCCAACCTCTCAATTTGAATCTGGAGAATCAGACGAGTACGACTTTATGAGGGCCGTCACAATTCCTACAGATTTTTCAAAATCATCCCTACCCGTTCAAATCGAAAGAGTTGATTGGATGATTCAGAGATGCAACTATTTACTCAACCAAAAGAGTGACTACAGCGAAAAAATCGAAGAGAAACTGTTAGCGCTATGCGGATTGAAAACCGCCATTATTGCACAAAGTGGCATGGATCCGGCCCCCCACCTAGAACTTTTAAAAAAGCAAACTCTGCAGTTATCCAGTTCTTCAACTGACGGAGATAAACACCAGTATTTAGTTGTAGTCAGCTATTTAACGGCGTTGGCCGCACTTCCTGCTGCCGAAATTTATGACGACGCAATAGAAGCGATCAGCGGAATTCAAGAATCGACTCCCGTTCCACCGTCCACCGCGATCTCCTGCTACAACTCTTGTTTAAAATTCTATGTGAATAGTGCTGACAAGAACTCAGCTGGTAACCTTTTGCGAGTGATGGGCGAAAAACTTAGGATCTCCGGTAGCAAACGCCTTTCAGACTTGGGTTTAACTTTATTGGACTACCCAAACTTTTCCTACTACTATCAAGATTCGTTCAATCAAGCCAAATCTGGCACCAAATTTGAGGCCGAAACTCTACAGCTACTTGAACAAATTCGGCAGACGCCTCCCCAGTCGACTCAGACCTTCGATTTGTTGCTTACTGTGCCAGAACAATATTTACAGGTGGGTAATACCATGGTCGCACAGAAAGTAGTGGACCAATTGACCTCGGCAGCGTCAGAAAGTAATCCTGAAACTCGCGACAATGTGCTCGCAAAAATTGAGAAACAAACAACACGTATTAAACTGCTAGGTAAAAAGTTTCCAGTTTCGGGAGTTGATGTAACCGGAACGAAAATCGGACCGCCCAAAAAAGATACGATTCTTATTATCTTCTGGGATCCCGATGGAAGTAGTTCTACCGATGCACTCGTTCGGATCTCAGATTCGCGTCTGTACGATCGCTGGTCGACCTCGATGTTTTTAGTTTCCGTATCAGAACTCACCGTCGAAGAAATTGTCTCACTTAAAAAACGATATTCAGAATTCAGAGTCGTCGATGGGTCAACGGCGATTCAATGGATGAAAAAAAGCGGAGTCAACGAAGTGCCCTATCTAATTACACTTGATAAAACAGGCACCGTACAGCGGTTGAGCACACCATAGCGGAGGCCGACCACAGAGGGATGCAGATGTCGAATCCCTCTCGGTCAATTGCTGAATCCGAGACGCCCTTCGCCTCAGAATTCAGCATAAGTAATGGTGTAACAATTCCTAAGCGGCGGACCTCAGCGGTTGCTTCACTTCCCCTGTTCCCACAGACTCAGTTTCTGCCGAAGGCAAGAAACGATTAACTTGCGGCCACAACAATCGACCATTCTCTTTGAAGTAGCGTGATCGGAAGTAGAACTTCGAAAAACATTTGCCGTGAAGCTCTTTCACCTGTTCAGCCGTCAGGTTTTTGTACTTCATTACTGGCTTATAAACCGAGTAGTTTTGAAAGTCAAAATCAGCCACGTCGTCTTTTACTTCATTGAAGAATTGGGTGCCTGGGTAGGGCGTTACAATGTTGAAGTTGGCATAAGTTGGGTTTACCTTTCGCGCGTAATTCAACACGTCGTAAATGCTCTGCGTAGTGTCATCTGGAAACCCAACCATGAACCCCGCGACAGTGCGAATGCCCATCGAACGACACAATCTGACAAAATCTTTTTGGCGATCATCATTAATGGCAACGCGGTCGTACTTTTTAAGGGTATGTTCATCGGGCGTCTCAATACCGATTGTGATGCTGGTCAGACCTACCGCTTTTAACGCCTCCAGCGTCTCTTTTTTCATGAGGTCTACACGCGTTTCGATTGAAAACTGCACGCGCTTACTAAGCCGACCAATTTCGTCTGCCAGCTGCAACGCTTTCTTTCGATTTAAACCGAACAGCGGATCACGAAACTTAAAAGATTCAAACCCGTATCGATCAATGCCATGCTGCATTTCCGCTGCCACCAGAACAGGATCGCGGAAACGAGTTTTACTTTCGATCATAATGTAAGGACAGTAATTGCACTTGAACGTACAACCACGACTCTGCTGGATAAAGGTCGACGGGAACCTCCAGAAATCATAGAGGATGCGGTACTTTCTAAACTCAAATAACGACCAATCCGGCAGGGGCAACAAATCTAGATCTGCCACAACTCCCACTTCGAAAATCCGCTGGTTCGTTTGAAGGATCTCATCCCACTTGAACAACAGTTGTTCCGGCTCTCCTTTGACGACTGTTACATTTTCCGCTTGCGTTTGCGCAATCGTGTCTGCCATCGCGTAAGCAACCTGTCCAACGATCAGAATCTTGGACTTGGGATACTGCGCTGATATTTTCTCAATGGTCTGCATCTCCAAATCCAGCGACAATAACGCCGGATTGAAGATGAAGACATCCGCAGGCACAATCTCATCAACGCAGTAATTAACCTCCAATCCAAGTTGCTTCAGGACGGCAACAAGGTACGCAAAATTTAGTGCCGTCGGCCGAACGTCGCGCTTGTACAAATGGCGGATAAATCGACTACGTGCCCCCCCCGCTCCGGTCGGCATTCCGACGCCCATACCTCCCGCGAAGTCTTTTTGAACGTCATTGACTCGAGTGTCCCAGAGACATACTTTCATGGTAGCTTCCTATTAGTCGAAACCGACGTCAACTGAGACGATATGCGGTTTCGGCGTTCATATTTTGATTAATGCGATTGTTTGAGAGGTTCTAACGTTTTGCATTCAAATGCAGTATAAAAATTTAACCGTCATTGCTTTTCAGGCGACTCGTGAGTCACCGCCCGAGTGACCGTTATTCAAATTAGCTTTCGCAGATTCGCGTGTCACCGTTGCGTTGGCAGTGATGGTTCGATGGTGAGGATGCCCCTTAAATCCTGCCGGAACTGGCCCCTCTTTCGTGTTGACTGGCCACTGAGCAGATTCTAATTTGCGTCCAACCAGCAAAACTCGTCCCCCCCGGCCGACAAAGTATTTAATACCTCGCCAAGAAATCGTGTTGCCAAAAGCTGAAGCCAACAGCATCGCAGCCGTCACAAGACCGGTAAAAGGGCCACAGAACATATCGAACTTCCGTGCTCGACGATATCTTCTCCATGTATGATTGTTGCTGCGACCAATGTTCTGGCGAACGACTGCCCGCGCTACCCCCAGCAAGTAAAGTCCCGCGGTAGATAACAATGCCCAATAACCGATCGAATACCCTGCAGACACCACGAGCAAACCGCCGATTAGACCGCCCCAAAACCCAATTTGAGACGTTACCACGATAACCAGCGAACCCAACCAGTACATTGGCGAATAGCGCCGACCGATGAGTAGTTGCCGCCGCATGAATTCGGTCAACGAAGCCCAGGTAAAGGCGACCGTCGTTGTGCAAACGCATTGCGGTTCAAATTCAATCTCCAAGTTAGCCGTCTTTAATGCTCGACTGGCAACAAGATCGTCGCTGAGCACACCTGACCAGGCTTCGCGAATACCGACAGCATCAAAAATGTTTCGGTGAATCGCCCACGAACCTCCCCAAACTAAATAATGTTTGCCTCGACCCAAGAATGAAGCCAGCGCGTTATTTATCGTACAACCAAGTAACGTCGGCAGCTTTTTATTCTTGGGAACCATCCAGCGGTATCCCGTCCGGGCTCCAAGATTTTCGCGACCAACACGATTGACAATCCAACGCAGCCACGTGCTTCTTGGATTGGCGTCCGAATCAGCAAAGACTAACACATCAATGTCGATGGGAAGGTCTTCGGTGGCTTGCCGAAGATTGTGTACCTTCTGACCGCACTCCTCGGTGCGACCGGCAATCACCAACCGTGTCTTGATACAGCGATTTTCCTTCTGCAAATTGCGAATGAGCTGAACCGCCGGATCGGTGGCTCGTTCTACAACAAATGTGATTTCAAAATTTGGATGATCCTGATGCAAAAAACCTGTCAGGTTTTCACGCAGTTGATGCTCCATTCCCTTACACGGAATGATCACGTTAGCTCGTGCGTACGTGTGAGTACTGGGAGCCGGTTTCTTTTGGTGAACTCGCCAGAAGCGATGGTTCTCAGCGACCAAAGTCAAAAATGCGATGGAATAAATCCAACTGGTGACGATGCAAGTCACAGTTACGATCATAAACGCAGTGGATAACATTTTACTTCTTTCCGACCTTGGAAAATTCTCTTCGTGTCATTCAACAACACTTCTAAGACATCCTGATTCATTCGGGATGATTGAGCTTCTAAACTTGATTGACGTGAACTCTAAATTACGTTGGTCAAGACCATCATCTCTTCAACTTATATCGATGCTCACGCTGACGAGCTTGAGATAATGTGACGATTCTGAGCAACATACGCATTACATGGAATAGCAAACAAAAGGTGCCAGCAGTTTTAAGGGGCAAGGCCCACGTGTTGAGCTATTGGAGGGCACCCAAGAAAGTGAATTTTTATCACCGAACACATCAAATCAACACACATATCGAATCACAATAGCAGTCGCAACAGATTCCGCCAAACTTTAGCGGTTTTCAGAATAAACTGAAAAAAAATGAGTTTCCACTACTGTCTCCATTGCAACATTTTTTCGCGGGTTCAATGTTGGCACTCAAGCGTCATTGTGATAATCTCCGGCGACTCAAACGCATCGGTGGCTGACAGGATTGTCGGTCAGATACAGTGCCTTTGAACGAAGAATTGACCACCACGAAGACGGTCCGATAGACAGTTTTAAATTGACTGATTAGGACGGGGCGGTTGACGGAATGGATTCCTAACAACGGGTTGTATTTACACCCCACATTTGACAAAGGATGTCATTGATGGATGCTAAACGGGACTTCGACATGAACGTGCATATTCGCTGGATGATTCGGCGAGATATGCCTGAAGTGCTAGAGATTGAAAAAAGTAGCTTCGAATTCCCATGGTCTGAAGAGGACTTCATTCGCTGCCTGCGACAACGCAATTGTATTGGGATGGTCGCCGAATACGACGAGAAGGTTGTAGGGTTCATGATTTACGAATTACACCGCGACCAACTTCACGTGCTTAACTTCTCCGTCGGAGCCGACGTCCGTCGACGAGGTGTTGGACAGCAGATGGTCAACAAACTTCTTGGGAAGTTATCTCAACAGCGACGTAATCGAATCTCACTTGAAATTCGCGAGACTAATCTTGCCGCGCAATTATTCTTCCGCAACCTTGGCTTCCAAGCGATTTCAGTCCTGCGTGATTACTACGATGACACCGTCGAAGACGCGTACGTGATGCAGTATCACTTTCAACAACCCACCGAAACAGCCGCCCCCACCAACCGAATTGCTCGACGATTGGCCGGTTAGCGACAGCATTCGCAGCTCGGATCTTTCCATCCTTGGGACCGCGCTGAATAAAAAAGAACCCCCAAAACTAAAAATCTACTTCAGCGCGATCGTTTTCTCGGTCGCGCTTTTTAATTGCCCGCAGGCAGCAAAGATATCGCGACCACGTGGGGTCCTGACCGGAGATTCAAATCCCTGTTCCATCAAGTAGTTGGCAAATCTGCCAATTTGCTTTTTCGAAGAACACTCGTACTTCGATCCCGGCCAAGGGTTAAACGGAATCAGATTTACCTTTGCGGGTATGCCCTGAAGCAATCGCACCAGTTCACGCGCCTCCTCCAAACTATCGTTCACGTCTTTGAGCATCACATACTCAAACGTGATGCGGCGACAGTTCGCCGTCTCCGGATAGCGTCGACATGCTGCCAGCAGTTCACTAATCGGATACTTGCGGTTGATCGGCACAAGTTCGTTTCTCAGTTCATCATTCACCGCATGTAAGGAAATCGCCAACATGCAGCGGATCTCTTCAGCGGTTCGGTCGATCGCCGGCACAACGCCCGACGTCGACAACGTAACTCGACGACGGGAGAAACCGCAGGCTTCGTTATCGAGAGCGATTAACAATGCTTGCTTGACGTTCGCAAAATTGAACAGCGGCTCGCCCATGCCCATCATCACCATGTTGGAGACTTTCCGTCCCGACAACGGTGCGATAATCTCAGGATCAATTTCAACGTGGGGATAATCGCCTAAGCGGTGCCGTGCCAGAAGCACTTGAGCCAAAATTTCTCCGGCGTCAAGATTTCGAACCATCTTCTGCGTGCCCGTATGGCAGAACGTACACGTCAGCGAGCAACCGACTTGACTCGACACGCACAGCGTCCCTCGTTCGGTCTCCGGTATGTAAACCGTTTCGACTTCGACCGGGGCAGGGCGGTTGGCTCCGTCGGCCGGGAATCGCAACAGCCACTTCCGTGTCCCGTCGATGGAGACTTGTTCTTGGACGATCTCGGGAAGCGCCACTGTATGCGCCCTTGATAAATCTGAACGCAAGGTTTTACTCAAGTTCAACATTTCGTCAAACGATGTCGCGCCGCGCACATAAATCCAGTGCCACAACTGCTGAGCCCGCATTCTTACCTGGGAGGCAGCAACGCCAACGGTGCACAGCGTCTCGGCGAGCTGTGTTTTGTCCTGACCGATTAATGAGATCATTTGCAATTACGAAAAAGCACTGTGGTTGAACGTACGAGTATTGGGAGACGTATTACTTCGAAATGTCGACTTGATGATCTGCAGGTTTTACACCCTTTTTGAACTTCTTAAACCCAAATTCCGTGGGCTTAAACTCATTCACGTAATCTACCGACGAATCTGGCTTAATCATTGATTCCAAATTCAGCCCCCAGAAACACGCGTTGACGATCAAACGACGAAGACTAGGGTCTACAAAATCAGTCGCGGCTCCCATCGTTGTGCAAAAGACGCGGCGCGTGACACGCTCGGGGGATTCTTGCTGCATCAACCAAGCCACTGGCATCATCGGATCGTTCTTCGCACCTTCGAGCGGTTTATCGTCAGCGGACATCCCCGCGAGGACTTGGCCCTTCATCAACACAGTGGCAGAATCGGGAAGGTGCGTAATTGCATAAACGTCGGTCGGTCCCCAGATCTCATCGACGCCCAGTAAAACGGGATGGTCTTTATTCGTTTCATTGACGATCGCCAGCGTACTTTCAACGGCGTGATGCCCATGATGAGCGATCCAAGTATCACCGAGGATCCGTTGTCCAAAGCCACCCACCCAGTCTTTGGTACTGCGATTTCCATATTTTTTATACGGACTTGCACTGTCGTCATCGTAGTCAAATGCGTGCGTCGAAGTTCGGTATCCGATAATCGGCTTACCAGATTCGACATAGTTCACGAAGTGTTTCATGTCCGCATCATTCAGTTGGCGGTAACGCCAACCGAGCACAATCAGATCCGCATCGTCGATCAATTCGATGCCGGGAATATTGCTCTGGTTATCCGGATCAATTTCGCCGGACTCAGGATCCACGGCAAACAGGACCGTGCATTTGAATCCGTAATGTTTTGCCAAAAGCTGTCCAAGCATCGGCATCGTTTCTTCGCTTCGATACTCTTCATCACCAGAAAGCAAAACGATATGAAGTCCTGTTCCGGGACCACTTTCGCCTTCATACTGGCACCAGAGTTTGTCCGCGACAACGATAACGCTTTCTTGAGCCAACGCACGCGATTCGATTTGCATTTGGCAGACGAACAGCGAGAGTAGAAAACTGACGATCGCGAATTGGGTAATTTTTATTTTCATGGTTTGCATCGTAAAAAAAGACATGGTGAAAGGGATGATTAACCAATGATTTCGTAGTCGCCATATTCTAACCAAACATTCGGTGAGAAAGACCAGCTCAAAAATAATTCTTATGGCTAAGATCTCCAACGCAAGAACCGCACCTTTAACTTGCAGAGGACCGGCGTTATATTTAAGGCGTTAAAATACGACCAACATGGAGAGACCATTTGATGAGCGAAGCAACGATCAATTTAGGTGACTACATTCGCAACGTTCAAGATTTCCCCAAGCCGGGGATCGTATTCAAGGACATTACACCGCTTCTGCTGAACCCAACGGCGTTCGGCGTCGCAATTGATCAACTCGCCGCTTTGGTTGCCGACCAAGATATTGATGTCATCGCAGCAGCTGAAGCGCGTGGTTTTCTGTTTGCGCCCCCACTTGCGCTGAAAATGAACATCGGTATGGTGCCCATCCGAAAACCGGGCAAGCTCCCCTACGAGAAACATTCTTACACCTACGATTTAGAATACGGTTCAGATACGCTGGAAATGCACATCGATGGTGTAGAAAAAGGCCAGCGTGTTTTGGTCGTTGACGACCTACTGGCCACCGGCGGCACGGTGGAAGCGTGCTGTAAGATGATCGAAGCCTGCGGGGCGACGGTCGCAGGATGTGCATTTTTGATCGAACTGGGTTTCTTAGACGGCAAGAAAAAGCTCGCAAAGTATCCTCAGTTTAGTGTTTTGCAGTACTAAAACAGAGTGGGTTGAATCCGGTCCATACTTAATAGCCAACCTGTATTCCATGTCAACTTGGTTTCCGGGAAGAGAACCGTAGCTGGATTCGCGCGTGAGCCGCAGGGCTCACGAACTTAGTCGGGGGATGCATGAGCATCCTCGCAATAAACGGAGAGACCGCAAACTGCGGTCATAACCTACCTCGACGGGTCCGTATCTGTGGAGAACCTGTTTCTCGAACTTTTAATATAGAAGGTAAGTAGCTAGGGCCAAGGTAACGCCTTGGTGTCGAAGGAGACAGGATTTGGGGAGGATTCACGATTCGGCCTAGACGAAGTGCCAACTTCCGCGACTTGGTGAAGCATGGCGAGCAACCTCAAAGCTCGTCGGGCAGCGGCAGATGCGGTTAGCCGTTGTTCAAGCGTCA
>Ga0115031_1000444_pt1 | contig 29546 bp, 17 predicted proteins | sample Maine_Asex4_meta_FD_87301 | JGI IMG/M metagenome (GOLD analysis project Ga0115031, IMG submission 87301) | Marine algal microbial communities from Maine, USA - Maine_Asex4_metaG | ecosystem: Host-associated > Algae > Red algae > Unclassified | place: Maine, USA | collected 2015-01-05
AGAGCGACTCGCCACGGCACGCCTTGCAGTTCGCCTTTGAGATACTTGTCGCCGATCACCATCCACATGCTGCCGCTAGGTTTGACAACACGTTTGAGTTCGGTAAATAGTTCCACCATCCGATCGACGTAATCACCGACGGTGGATTCGCGGCCGATCTGTAGATCGCTGCCATAGTCCCGCTGTTTGAAGTAGGGTGGGCTGGTGACGATGGTGTCGACCAATCCTGTCTGCATCTTTCTTGCGACCTCGACCGCATCACCGCAGTGAAACTGATTCAGCCAAGCTTCTTGGGACGCACGATGTTTGGTTGTCGTTTGGTTAGATGCCGCCATTGTATCCTTACTTCTTTCCTTAAATTTTAATGGCAAACGAAAGACGGTTTGAGTCGCGACGAAACCGGAGGGCTTACGCCCGGCCGCTACCTTTGGGATTAGCGGTACTGGCGCAAGCCGTCCGGTTGGCCTCACGATACGCATTCTATCGCCCTACATTTTGTCCAGTACACCAATATTCAACAGCGACAAGCCTGTTTTAATCGTCCGTGCCGTGAGATCGCAAAGTTGCACGCGGCTCGATAACAGTGTCTCGGATTCCGTGTCCTTTAAAGAACACTGGTCGTAGAACTTGAAAAACGTCTGGCCCAAGTCAAACAAATAGTTGCACAGCAGGTTTGGTTTGTAGTCGATCAATACGTCCGACAGCGCTTCTTCAAAACGTAATAACTGCACTGCAAGCGCCCGTTCAACGTGGGTAGCAAACTCAAAACCGACCGGTTGAGACCGCAGGGGTTGGGGATCAATCTCTACTTTACGCAAGATGCCTTGCACACGTGCGTAACCGTATTGCAAGTAAGCCGCCGTGTTTCCTTTGAGGGCTAACATTTTTTCGTAATCGAACGTGTAGTCCGAAGACCGATTTTGCGATAGGTCGGCGTATTTCAGCGATCCAATACCAACAACGCGCGCGTTTTCAGCCAACTGATCGGCCGGAATACCTTCGTTGAGTTCCTTTGCGATTTCGCCGGCACGTTTTTCGGCTTCGTCCAACAAACCGGCCAGTCCAACAGTGTCGCCTGAACGCGTTTGGAAAGGTTTTCCATCTTTGCCCATCACCGTGCCGAAGCTGACGTGTTTTAATTCAGCTTCGTCATAGCCCCACAGTTTGGCGACGGCGAACAGTTTCTCAAAGTGCTCGTGCTGGCGATGGTCAACGACGTAAAGGCAAGCGTCCGCATCGAAATTCTTCATGCGGTATTTGATCGTCGCGAGATCTGTCGTCGAATAGAGAAATGCTCCGTCCTTTTTTCGGACGATCATCGGCGTTTCGAAGTCGTCAAGGAACACGCATATCGCTCCGTCGCTTTCTCGTGCGTATCCTTTGGCTTCGAGTTCATCGACGATTTCGCCCAACATGTCATTGTAGTAGCTTTCGCCCAACTCCATATCGAATTCAACACTCAACCGATCGTAGATCGTCTGCATGTCCTGTTTGCATATCGGCAGGAACTCCGTCCAAAGGTCCTTGTTCTCAGTATCGCCGGCGTGAAGCTTCGACGTCTCCAGCAAAACGGCGGTGCCAATTTCAGGATGTTCGTTGGCCACTGCCGCCAGTTCCCCGCCTTCGACTAATGAAATCGAAGTGGTGGCCTTCTCAAGTTTTTCTTTGGCATCGGCAACCCGTTTGCCGACTTGGCTGATCTCTTTTTTGATCTTTTTGACGGCCGCTTTTCCTTCAGTGGTTGATTGCTGTTGTTTGAGATCGACCAGTTGGGTTTCAAGTTCCGCCAGCGCTGATTTTAACTCGGGTAGTTTTGCCTTGGACCCGTGATAGTCGATCAGCTTTCTCACCAATCGGTAGAGGCGCGACAGTTCGCCGATGGTGTCTACTTCGAAGGTGGCTTGGTCTCGAAAATGTTTGTAACCATACAAGATCATGCCGAACTGGGTGCCCCAATCGCCCAGGTGATTGTCGGATTTTGCTTGATGCCCCACGAAGTTCAAGATGCGCGTCAGCGCGTCTCCGATCACCGTTGAACGGATATGTCCAACGTGCATCGGTTTGGCGACGTTGGGCGACGAATAATCAACGATATAGTTTCGAGGCGAAGCGACCGGGGTGACCGCTAATTTCTCATCGGCCAAAGCTTGTTTGAGGCCTTGTTTAATCCAATCGTTATCAAGTTTAAGATTGATGAAACCCGGTCCGGCGATGTCGACATTTTGACATATCTTGGCTAGATCGGCCTTGGCGACGATGGCTTCGGCAACTTCACGCGGAGGTTGGCCGGCTTTCTTGCCCAGCGGCATCGCGAAGTTAGCTTGGAAATCACCATGCTTGGCGTCTGAGGCAGGACGGATCATCGCCAGCATCGCGTCCGTTGCTGCCGCGTCAGAATTGACGAGGTCGGAGATGATTGGGCGAAATTGTTCTTTGAGTTCGTGCAGCGCGTTCATTAATTGCGTTCAATCGGGTCAAATGTAGGAATGCAAGTTTTAATCATGAACAGAGAAATTATCAAGATTATGGTTCGCGCTCCCAGAGGTTTATGCCTGCTGTTCTGCGTCTGGTTGTCGGCAGTAGCCGCGATTTCGGATGCCGATTCGGCCGTTCATCCCGTTTCGATTGTGGAAGCCAACGTTTACGTCAATCAGGGCCGAACAGCGATCCGTTTGACCTGTTTTGCAGAAGACCTGGAACTTCTGCAAGGCATCGAACCCGGTGACGACGGGCTGTATGACAGCGCTGAGATCGGCGAGGCAACGGCAGATCACGCTGAATATTTGGCGGAGAAAATAATACTCCGCGATATAAACGGCGAACAGTTACCTGCTTCGGTAACCAATGTTACCGGTGTAGAGATTCCCGATGGCGGAATCAAAGCTGGAACGTTGATGGAATACACGATGGTTTTCGAGCTGGAGATAAAGCACCAACCGCAGCCGGAATTTCTCACACTCGAGCAACAGATGGTGGCCGAAGGGTCACTGTTGCCATCGGAGTTAAAGGCAGTGGTAAAACAATCGGGCGCAGAGAACTCTTATGTAAAAATGTTGAAACCGGGGTCGCCAGAAACGTTTCGCTTTGATTGGGACAATCCGCCGTTGTCACCCAAAGCATCCCAACAGGAGTGGGATACTTGGTTTGATGAACAGGAAGAACAGGTGTTGGGCATCGTCAGCTACTCAAGCGTTTACTCGTTCATTTACATCACCGATCGCGAAGTACGACACGAGGTTTTGATCCCGCTGGCGACATTGGCAACGATGATGGATTTTGAACGTGCCGATCTTGCCTTTTTGACGGTGGAAGAACAGGCCAGTGCAGCACAGCAGATCAAGGCATTTTTCAGCGTGGGAAATCCCGTCACGATCGACGGCGTGACGGTGAAAACAATTTTTGATCGCGTTGATTTCTACGGTTTGGATTTTCGGGATTTCGCTCAGCAACCCGAAGCGCGAAAGGTCAGCATGGCCAGTGGCCGCGTTGGGGTGATTATGGAGTATCCTGCCAAGACGCCTCCGCAAGCGGTGACTGTGGAATGGGACAAGTTCAGCGATATGATCCGTTCGATTGACGCGGTCGTATTTGCGCACAAAGAAGTTCTAGCCGCCAAGTTTTCCAAGTTCCTTGAGAACAACGTTTATCGTTGGGAGGCGACAGACGCGCCGCCGTTGCCAGAGATTACCGATGTGGACTTACAGGATCCGCGTTATTTCGCGCCACCTGCGACGTTTGGTTTGCCGGTGCTGACGTTGGCCTGTTTATTAACGGGGCTCGTCTTGATCCCGTTTGCATTCGCGTCACCGAAGATCTTTGCAGCCGCCTGTATTTTGGTGGGGATGGGGTTTTTGACGACGCAACTTGCAGTCATTGCATTGCCGTCTCCCTTTGAACCTGCGGGAACGATTCGCATCAACGGTGACACCGCCAACCGCGTGTTTGAACAGCTGCATACGAATCTGTTTCGCGCATTTGACTATTCACAAGAAGAAGATATTTACGATGCTTTGGCCGTCAGCGTGCACGGACCGCTGTTGCGAAAGTTGTATTTGCAGATCAACAACAGCCTGCGAATTGAAGAGGAAGGTGGCGCAATAGCAAACATTGAACAGGTGCAGCGGTTGTCCGGTGTTCGCGTGCAGGAACCCTTTGTCAAAAATGGTTTTCGTTACCGCAGCAAGTGGAACATCGTGGGGACGATCGAGCATTGGGGCCACATCCACCAACGCACCAATCAGTACGACGCTCAATTCGACGTCCAAATCGTCGACGGCGATTGGAAGTTAACGTCGATGGAGATTTTGGACCAGCCGCAGGGGATTGTGAAAACTAAGTTGCGAAAGTTTTAGCGGTAGGTCCGTGGGGCATGTTTTCTACCTGCCTGCGTCACTTGGCAGGTTGAAATACTGCCCCACTTAAATTCAAGTCTGCGACTTGGGCATCCGTTAGTGGAAGAGGTTGGTTGGGGGGGGGGAGGTCTGGGTAAAGTGTTTGTGAGATTACTTTTAAAAGATCGTCGATGCCGGTCGATTGAGTGGCTGAGACGAAAACGACAGGTGCTTCAGCTTCGAACTTCGATCGTTGGTCGACCAGGTCCGATTTGTTGACGACGACAATGTCGGGTTTGATGTCATTTTGTTCCCAAGGCTGAGGGTCGGTGGCGTCGATCACGCTGATGATAAGGTCCGCGTTTTCGATCTGTTGACGCGCCTTGGTGATGCCCATCTGTTCGATTTGATTCTTTGAATCTCGTAAGCCAGCGGTGTCGCTGAGTTCTACTGGCCAACCGTCGATGGCGGTGTGATGGGTAAGCACGTCGCGCGTCGTGCCGGCGATGGGCGTGACGATAGCGCGTTCAAATCCAAGTATCACGTTGGTTAGGCTGCTTTTGCCAGCGTTGGGGCGTCCGCAGAATACGATCGACTGGCGGCGATGGAATCGTGTGCCAAATTCGCTCCATCGCAGAAACGATTGAAGCTGAGCTTGGTCGTGCCTTATTCGTTCAATCGCCGCTGGCAGAATGTGCCATTGCTGAAGGAGAAGTTCGGCGGTGCGTTCAGTAGTGGCTTGGCACAGCAGACGCTGGACGTCGGATTTGAAACGGGCCGCTGAAAGGGGAACGTGCTTTGCTGGGATTTGCTCTTTTGCGCCCAGCCGTGATAGATCGGCTTTGATGGCGGAAAGGGCTGCCTCGGAACCGTGACTTTGAATCTCGTAGTTCAATGTACTATTACTGACAACGAGGAGGTCTTCGCCGGTCGAATTCCAATGGCCGTAGGTCAATTGTTTTTGCAGATCGCGAAAACGCCGTTTACCGATCGGAGTAAAGCACGCGTCAATGACGTCAATCGCATCGTTTCCACTGACCGCGATGACTGCGATCGCGCCTCGACCTTGCGGCGTTAGTTGTTGAAAATGCGGCATGATTTGGTGCTTCGCGACAACGGTCACTTCGATTCGCTGGTCAGCGATCGGCAGCCGTCGAGGATAAGGTTGGGGACGTTTTGCCAACTCACAGGCATGATGTTTTTAAATAGGCGGGCGTCGCCGCCTGTGACAAACACTTGTGCGTTATTTTGTTTGGCCATTTTCTCGGTAATGCCGATGATCGCCCATGCTTGCGATTGGCTCACGCCATAAAGGATGGCAGACGGAGTGTCGTCGCCGATGCGGATGTCGTGGGTGACCGGCTGGATTCTGATGTCGGCCAGATCGGGCAACATGGCAGTGTTTACCGCGAGTGATTTCAAGTTGCTCGAGATGCCGGGGAAGATCATGCCACCGCAAAATGTGCCTTGTTCGTTCACATAGTCAATCGTTACCGCGGTGCCAGCGTCTACGATGACGGAGGCTTGGTCTTGGTTGAGTTGATTTGCCGCGTAAGCAGCCAGCAAGCGGTCGGTGCCGACGCCCGCGCGATTCTTTACGCTTGATTTGGTGGGGATGTCGTCATTGGTGATGACGGTTGCTTTGTCATTGGGACGTTCTTTGGTCAACCAAGAAGTCAGTGTTTCTGTTTTCGCCGGAGCCACGCTGACGATCACCCAGTGGTGGGGCTCGGAAGGAACTTGCAACGATTTCAAGTCGCCAAGGTCGACTTGTATCAACGGCGATTGGGGGGCAAGTGAGACTTTGGTTGTGCTGTTGCCGATGTCGATGGTAATGGTGTTCATGAGGTTGCAGGCGTGTCAGTTTCCTCAGCGCCGGCGGCTGCCTTCGCCGTGGCTTCAGCGCGGTGCGCGGTCAGCATTTTGTCGATCGCATTTAGCAGCGGAGGGAGTCCTTTTCCAGTCGCGGCGGAAATCAAATGAACTTCCTGACCGGTATTAGATTTAAGCTGAGCAGCGAGTTCTTCGGCGCCGGGCAGTTCAGATTTGGAAACCACGATCATTTCAGGGCGCTGTCCCAAGGCCGGATTGTACTCGACAAGTTCATTGCGGATTGCGTGGTAGTTTGCCACCGGATCGGTCTGATCCATCGGCATCGGTTCCACCAGATGCACAAGCACCCCAGCCCGTTCGATGTGTTTGAGGAAATCATGGCCCAGCCCTACCCCAACAGCGGCACCTTCGATCAATCCGGGGATGTCGGCCATAATGAACGACCGGTCAAGATCGAGTCGGACTTGGCCAAGGTTGGGAAATTTGGTGGTAAAAGGGTAGTTGGCAATTTCTGGTCGGGCGGCTGACAGACGGCTTAGGAGAGTGCTCTTACCCGCATTGGGCATCCCAATCAAACCGACGTCGGCAATGACCTTGAGTTCGAAAATCAGTTCCCGTTTTTCGCCAACGCCGCCTTGTTCGGCTTGGCGGGGAGCCTGATTGGTGGACGATTTAAATCGGGTATTACCTCTCCCGCCTCGTCCACCGCGTGCCGCGACGAGCGAGTCTCCCGGTTGAGCGAGATCTTTGAGGATGAAATCGTTGGCCGCATCGATCACGATCGTGCCGGCAGGGACCTTGATGATTTTGTCTTCAGCAGCAGCACCGTGGCAGCCGTAGCCTTGACCATTTTTTCCGTTGTCGCCCCGAATGTGATGTTGATGAGCGTACTCGACCAGGCTGTTGACGCCGTTTTCGGCGATGATGATGATGCTGCCACCGTGGCCACCATCGCCGCCGTTGGGGCCGCCGCGCGGCACGTATTTTTCTCGCCGGAAGCTCATGCAACCGTGGCCGCCGCGACCGGCGATCGCTTCAATTTTTACTCGGTCGACGAACATAATAAGTGACTTGGGTTGCTGAAGTTAAACGATAATTAATCGTGGTGCGGGATACCAACCTGCCAAAAAGATGGTTGAACGATGCCAGACGGGAAACTGACGTGCGTCCATTGTACAGCGTTCGCACGCGGCTACGAAAAAAACCGCCATGCAGATAATACATGGCGGTTGTGTATCTTAACGACATATTTGGCAGGCGGTTGACCTGCCGGTGCCACTATTTGAGCAAAGGTCGGTTCAAAGGCGACTAACGCCGGTCATTGCTAAGCAGCAGGGACAATATTAATGCGACGTCCATCGCGATCAAACAAGACTTTGCCGTCGACAAGCGCGAACAGCGTGTAGTCTTTGCCTTGGCCGACGCCTTTACCAGCGTGCCAACGGTTGCCGACTTGGCGGATCAAAATATTGCCTGCGATAACGGCTTCGCCGCCGAATTTCTTGACGCCACGACGTTGAGCGTTTGAGTCGCGACCGTTACGGCTGGAGCCTTGACCTTTTTTATGGGCCATTTTTCACCTCTGTATGTTCTGCTGACTGAGATCAGCACAAAATTGCTGTTTATTTGAAGTTGGAGATTTTAGCGATAGATCCAAAATGAATCAAGCCTTTTTATGAAGCGAATACCCTCTTCGGTGGGCTCCCAAAACTGGTATTCGAGGTCTAAGAGGAACGTTTTCCCGTCTTTTTGAAAGGTCCACTTACGCCCTGCGATTAGCGACTCAATTGCCGTTTTTTCGTCAACTTCAACACCCGATTGGCTGATCTTTTCGACTCCGATAGAGGGCAAACGGCCCTTGTCTAGGATCGGAATCAGGGGCGACGTAAAGTCCTTCAGGTTGAACTTGGCGTCGAATTCGGTGATTAGGACGTTCCGGTTTATCTCGCGATTCTGCTGGTAGACGCGGAGCAGCGGCCCCGGCAAATTGTATCGGCGTGTGATCAGGACCTGTCGCTGAGGGTCGTCTACCAGTGGAATACCGAATTCGATGTCGTCGTGGGTTTCATCTACGGCGTCCCCAGGTCGCCAGAAGTTCAGCTGCAGCGTCTTGTGAACTGTGCTGATCGAATCGCCATTGCGATTAATTCGGTAGGCGTTGGTGAAGCCAGAGACGAAGACGCTAACAAAGTCGATTTTGGGATTCACGTTGCTCCAAATCGCGACGCCCCATGCGCCGGTGTTGTCCTTGGCAGCAATAGGTCGGAGGGCGGCGGAGGAAAGGTGGACGGCATCCATCAAAGGCACGTTTGGGTCTTCGATATTTTGGATTACGGAGGCGGCGGCAGGGTCAATTTCATCACGATATTTGACGGGCGAGTATTTTTTTGCGATGTCATCAAAGACCCAGCCTTCCAGTGTCAGCCGTGGTAGGAAGTTTCTCTCCGCAATGGTCTCGTTGCGGCGGAGGTCTTTTGTGAGGTAAGCGAAGTCGGGATCCTTCTTTACTTCTTCGAAGCTAAGGCTGGTTCCCAAGTTACGAACCCGATAGACCATGTACCAAACGGTTTGCTTAGCTTTGCCGCCAGTGGTTGGGATATCTAGAGTTGCTTGGCGGAGACCCGTAAAGGCAAATTCGTACGCCCAAACATCGCGAAAGAAAACGACCCGCTGAGACAGGCCGTATAGGGTGTCCTTTGGCGAACGTAATTTTGGCGTGTATTGGGTTGCCGTTATACCTGGCATGGGGCCCGGTAGTGATACGGTGTCACGCGCGTTGAGCGCCGGTGGAATGACTTTCAAAACACCTGGAGCCAAGCGGCGTCCGCCGTACCCGGGATCGGTTTGCGCGTTTGCGGCGGTGATCATAAGAATCACAATCGCTGGCAAAGTAAGCGACTGAACAAAAATTTTGCGGGTGTCTTTGATAGTAAGAGACGTGATTAGAGTCATAATTTTGGACCGGCCGACGAGAATAACCGCCGGCTTGAGAAGCCGAAAAACGGAATGCTGAATTATAGTTGCGTAAATCTTTTATCGTAACATTTTCGCCGTGAGACAACGAATTACGTTAAATTCCCGACGTTAAGTTAGGAATCGCGTCGGTGAAGCCTTGCCGATTGTTCCGGTTGGCCGGGTCACTTCAAAGGCTTGAAGCCGTTAGTCCTGCGCATTTTTTGGACGTGATCGAAGATTTGTGGGCTGGTTTTGAAGAATTTAATCAATTGGGACGTCGATATTTCCAAGAATTTTGCGGTGGCGACGATATCGTTTTCGCGAAGGGCAAGGGCGTCCAGTGCCGTTGTCAATATTAACGGATAGTCCGCATGGCAGAGGCTGACGGAGATACGGCGATTTTTGACGCGCGACTTCCAAAGATCATCGGGCACAGTTGGCAGCGGATTATTGCGGACGCCGATCGCAAGATTAATCTTAAGCCGCGCCATCGCGGCGGTCAGGTTCGCATGCTGGCTTCGTTGCTCGCCGGCTTGGGCTGAAATACCGGAATCATTGTGCGTAATCACGATCGCTGTTTCGACTTTGTTACGGTGCTGCCCTCCCGGTCCGCCTCGCCGTGTGCGGGTGATCGAACAGGCATTTTTTAACTGCTGATGGTCGAGCTGCAGTGGATGAGTGGGCGGCGAAGTCATGAAGGATCTGGCTAATGGGGAGGGCTGAAACATTCGAAACGGCTTGTTAAAAATCATCCGTAGATGATCTTTTGCGACGATCCACAGCGCCCCTTAGGGTAGCAAATGTGACCTTTGGCTGAGGGATTCCATTGGTGTTGAGGGTTTCCATTGGTGTTTAGGGAAGTTTACAATAATTGAAGAGTACAATAAGTCATTGTATATCCCGGCCCGATGGGTCTGAATTAAAACTCACGTGCCCCAACCCCAGCTTAAACGCCATGCTCGAAAAAATCGGCCCTTATGAATTTCTGGATGTGCTTGGCCGTGGTGGAATGGGAACTGTTTTCAAAGGCAAACACGAAGACACCGGTGAACTTCACGCAGTAAAAGTTCTGGCGCCAAATTATTCACAGGAACCTCACTTCCGAGCACGGTTTGAATCCGAAATTAAAGCGCTGATCAAGCTAGATCATCCTAACATCGTTAGATTGATTAACTTTGGTCAAGAAGACGGGAATATGTTCTTTGGGATGGAGTTGGTCGATGGAAAGAGCTTGTTTGAGATCCAACGTAGCGGTCATAAATTTACGCCGCCCCAATGCTTAGCTATCGCCAAGGACGTGTGCAGTGGTCTCAAGCACGCGCATGATCGCGGCATTATTCATCGCGACCTCAAGCCTGGCAACTTGATGATGACGAAGGATCGAGTCGTAAAAATAGCGGACTTCGGAATTGCCAAAAGCTACGGTACATCTCAAAACACGGGCAATAATATTCTCGGCACGATGGACTACATGAGCCCCGAACAGGCCAAGGGCGAGCTGGTAACTGTCAAGAGTGATATCTATAGTTTGGGCACAGTGTTGTTCACACTGCTATCGGGTAAGCCACCCTTTACCGCAAATTCGATCGAAGAATCCTTCCGAAATCTCACGCGCATTCCCCCCCCTTACGTCAGTTCGGTTGTGCCTGATGTGCCGCACGAGGTTGATATCTTGATCCGCCGCATGATGGAAAAGAAGGCAGAGAAACGTCTGGCAACGGCTCAAGCAACCTTGCATCAAATCAATGAAGCAGAGCGATTGTTGAAGAATTACAGCGAAGCCAAAACGGCTCAGAATGCACCCATTGAATCGACGGGGCAAGAGACTTCTGTGGTTGGACGCAAGAGGGGAATTTCGAAACCTCTTAGGGATGAACAGAATGGGGATCACGCCAGTCGCAAATTAAAGAATGGAATGAGCCGTCAGCCGAAAACCTCTGCCGGAGGGCCTACGCAAGAAAGTCCCCTAGCGGCCGATAAAACACAGCTAAGTAAACCGATTGATCCTTCGTGCATCGCGTCTGGCAGTGAAGTGGATAAACCCACGGGCATTGGAATTGGTCTTGAGGGAATTGCCGGTGAAGAAGAACCGGTCGAACTCGATTACTTCAATACGGTGACCGAAGAAGAACGTCAAATCAATGTCGAAGACGTTGATCTTCACAAATCAAAAGGTGCGGTGCCGTTATTGTTGGGGTTGCTGGCAGTGATCGGGCTAGCGGCGGTAGGTAGTTGGTATGCGCTGCGAAATCCGTCGGCAGATGAACTGTATTCGCAGATTCAATCGTTCCGTGAGCAACCACATCGCGTGGTTGAGCAAACGGACAAATTCGTTTCTTTGTATCCCGACGATGAACGTTTTGAGGAAGTCAAAAACATGAACGTGGTTGGCCGTTCTGTCGATTTCTATCACGATCTCGTAAATAGGTTGTCCGTGCAAGCGCGGATTCCCGGCGAAACTCGAATGACAGAGATCGAGGATCAGTTTCACGACATTATCCGTCTGGCCGATGATGATATGAAAGCTGCCGATGCGAAAATGGCCGCATTTATCATCGTGCATGAGGGAAATGAAGATTTAGAACAACGAGACAGGGATTGCGTTTGGGCGGCGAAGGGCTTCCGGTTGAAACAAAAATCTAATGACCCCCAACGCATAGAGCAACGTGTCAAGAACATTCATGCGATTGTGCAAAGAGCAGAGCGAATGGAGAGCTCCGAGGATGCAGTACGTTTGTATCAGTCGCTGATCAGTTTGCATGGTGATGAAAATTGGGGCCCTCGGGAATCCTTGCGAATAGATTTGCTGGCTGAAATCAAATCACTTATTGACGCGGTTCAAAACAAATAGCGGCGGTGGTTGTTCTCATGTGCAAGTAGCCGAAAAGACGTCACCAGAATTGACGACATGGCGAACAGAACGGCCGTTGCCCGTCGTTGGTGTCGACGGAACTGGAATCAATCTCGAATTTGAAATTTGATGCGGTGGGATTTTCTTTGTCGAAACTGAAAACGCCGGTCAGTGTATTGAATCGACCGTAGGTGAAGCTGTATCCAAAATGGCTTACCCCGAAGATCAACGAAGTGTGCACGTTATCCAGATCGTAGTCGGCCGCATTGCTGGTTGACGTCGAGACCAAGAAGGTGGAAGCGGCAAAGGCACTGGAAATTCAGAATGGCGGTAAAGATTTTGTTTAAGCTCACCATATTCCTTTCGAAGGAGACGGGGTGAGCGGTTTAGGTTTATCTTCGTGGTTGTGGCAAGAAAAACATTCGGTGCAAAATTGCCGAGTGGTGTCGCAACGCAATGAGCGCATGGAAAAAGCCGCACCATTGCTGATGCGGCTTTTGATCCTAGCGTGTTAACGCAACTGCGTTAATTCTGCGAACAGAATTAACGGCAGCAGCGGTTTCCACGAGATGCGAATAGCCCTTTAAGCATTCCACCACCACACAATTTCTTGCGTGCACAGCGTGGTTTTGGAGCTGGGCAGCAAACAGGCGCTGGTGCAGGCTTTGGGCAGCAAACAGGCGCTGGTGCAGGCTTGGGACAGCAAACAGGTGCAGGAGCTGGAGCTGGGCAGCAAACAGGTGCAGGTGCTGGAGCTGGCGTTGGGCAGCAAACAGGTGCAGGTGCTGGAGCTGGCGTTGGGCAGCAAACAGGTGCAGGTGCTGGAGCTGGGCAGCAAACAGGTGCAGGAGCTGGTGCTGGCGTTGGGCAGCAAACTGGTTTTGGTGCAGGAGTTGGGCAGCAAACTGGTTTTGGTGCAGGAGCTGGGCAGCAAACTGGTGCTGGTGGGCAGCACTTAGATTTACGCTTGCAGCATTTGTCAAAAAGGCCGGCTTCTGCTTGACTTGCTGAAATTACCAAGCAAGCGATCATCGCCAATGGGAAAAGAAATTTATTCATCAGGATCTCCAAAGTGTCTAAAAAACTAAATAGAAGTTGTAAAAGCGTTGGTTCGAAAATCTATTAGGCAAAATGGGAGGTGTCAACTGTCTGGGTAGGCTTTAGGGGCATTTCCCCCGAATTTCTCCTTGTGTATTATGCCTGTTTTTCGCATATCATCGATAGTGCTATCGAAGATCGTGGCTAGCGTCGTACATGTTTCCTTTAAGGGTTCGTTACGGCCATCCTCGTGGATTCTCTAAATCAACAATTTTTACGGCTTTTTTTGTTAGATTTCTGCGGTGAAAAGCACGATTTCAAATTCCAGAGGTGAAACGTTGAGCGGTCCGCTGGACCAAAATGCGCATCCAGCGGCAACGGTTCTAACGGGCTTCTACCCACGCAATCAAAAGCCCACGTTCAGAATCGCGAGCCAATTTGTCGTGTTGAGACGAAAGCTAGTTCGCTGCGGTATCCGGCCGCTGCGTCACACGTTCCGGTGGCCGCGTCTCTTTGAGATCCACCAGCACTTCTTTCGATTTTCCCCAGGCCTCGGACAGCTGTTTGGCTCCGAGTTGCTTGAGGAAAGACTTTGATGTGGAAAAAGGCCCCACGAAATGGATCGGTTCTTCGCCAGGTTGGAACAAACCATAATAGGGGATCGCACCCAGCGTATTTCCAAGTTCGGCGAGGAGAGCGTTTGTCTCTTCCGTTTCTTTGGCTTCTTCGTGAGTTTTGTCAGCCTTCAAGATAACAACGTTGTTAGATTCAAAGAATTGCTTCGTTGATTTTGTGTTCAGAACGAACCGCTCTGTGGTTTTACAAGACGGTCACCAATCAGCGGTGAAATCAATGAACACCGTGCGTCCTTCTTTCAGATGTTCTTCTAGTGTGACTCGACTGAACTGTTGATAGTCCAACTCATGCTGCGAAATTAGGAAGAAGAAGCTAAACCAAACGGCAAACGCTCCAATCGCTGCACTGATTCCCCAAGATTTGATTCGTTCTGGCAACGGCGCCGCTAATGATGTACGGCCCATCCACCAACATGCAAACGCCAGAATCAAAAGCATCGTCAGCACCGAAACAACGTACTTGTGTTCGATTGCTCCAATCAGGAACACGCCTGTCCCCAACATGATAAAGCCCATGACCTTCTTGAACGTTTCCATCCAAGGCCCCGGCTTGGGAAGTTGGCTGACCAATTTTGGGTAAACACCGATCACTAAGTAAGGCGCTCCCATTCCCAACCCTAGCGCTAAGAACACGAGGTAGGTCACCATCGCTGGCTGAGCAATGGCCCACACGACGGCAGGAATCAACAATGGACCACTGCAAGGTGTGGCCAACACCGTTGTGAGAATGCCTTTAAAAAAAGCTCCCGTTAGACCCTCTTTCTGTTCCAACCCGCCTCCACCGCTACCAAATCCGGGCAACGGAATCTCCCACACGCCAAAAAAGCTCAATCCAAAGACGACCACGACGGCGATCATGATGACTTTAAATGTTAGCCCTTCAAACTGTTGCCCCCAACCCAAACCTGATTGCACGGCAAAGAATGCTAAAACCATAAACACGGAGATCATGCCTAAGCAAAACATGGCATTAAGCATAAAGATTCGGCGCGGATTCTGACCGGCTTGATGAACGAAGGACATGACTTTCAACCCGATCACAGGAAGCACGCATGGCATAAAGTTCAGAATCAATCCACCCAAGAATGCCAACGGTAACACGGTCGCAAGAGAAGAACCCTCCCATTCTCCTGCGTTAGGTTGGGTAGAGCTGTCGCTGGTTTCGAGAGCGCTACCGCGTAGTTTTTCTTCGGTTTTAACTGCATCTTTGGCGGCTTTTATACTTCCCGCGTCATTGAAATTGACCGCCGCGCCGCTGAGCGTTTTGCCGATTGAAATTTCGACCTTCCATCCAATCGATGTCGGTCGGTCACAGTTTTCGTGGGTACACGTCTGCACACCCATGATTCCCGAAATGGTGTTGGATTGACCTTCGAAGCCCCTGGGGATCACGGTTTCATATTTCCAAGTGACCGGAGTTTCGTAATACTTTAAGATGGATCCCGTCGAACTGTCGACCTTGGGAAGTTCCGTTGTGGTTGGACCTGAAAAACTCCAACCGCCGGTTTTGGTGATCGCAAGGAATGTTGCCGATCCCGTTTTCTTCAGATCTGTGCTGTGAGCGTAGATGTGATAATTGTCTTGGGGTTCCGCGGTCAGCTGGATTCTGATCTTATCGCCGGGCTTTACTGGCGTATCGGAGATCGCATCGTCTACGACTTTCACCACCACGCCCGAAAGCAGCAAGTGTTGCGAGTCGGGCGCGAATTTGGCGCCCGCAGGGATAACGTCCAACGCGCCTTCATAACCGGCGACCAACTTCTCTTGGATCTGAATGCAACTACCAGCATCGGTACAAACTTGCCCATTGACCTGTACGTTGATCGTCAATGACGCGGGAGAAACACCTTCGGCAAATTTTAGAGGTGCAGAAAACACGAGCTTGCCTTCGTGTTCTTCCGATTTGACTTTTTGATTGGGGATCGATTTTAAATGTGGGTCTTTATCGGGCTGGAACTTACCCGTCAGCTCAAAGTCTTCGGAATCGTCGAGCCGGATACGCGTCTTCAGAGGGCCGGGCACAGCTTTTTTTTGCGTGACCGAGAACATGTGAGAACCCGCGGGAATGTCGCAGCGGACTTCTAAAATGCCAGTCTTGTTATCCGCATTGGTCTTGAAACCAGCGGTGGCCGAAAAGGAAGTTGAGGTGGCGGTGGTGGAAGGCGACTTCTTACCAAAAACGGGAGCCTTTCCAAAATTCGGTTTTTTAAATTTCGGAGGTTGAGCCTGACAATCAAATGCCAACAGCCCGGTGACCATCAACGTGATAATCGTTAGCAAAGGCGGGTAGAAAATTTTCATGAACGATTTAGAACGCATTTGAAATTCGTTTGGATGAGCGAACTAGAGGAGTAAATTTACAGCGGAAATTGACAATTTTCAGGCTTCGAGATTCGACGATAACCAGTGGTGACAAATTTGGGAAGTTCACTCCAGCAGTAAGACTACCGATCCGAAACTGCCAGCAAGTGGGGCTAAGACTGGCTCGAATTATAAGCGATGGTTGTTCTAAAAATCGACCAAAGTCACTATGAAAATTGAGTAGAGTCAATAATTTGTCGACTTTGCCCTGCAGGATCGCTCGAAGATACCGGGCTATTGAGCTTCAGGCAACAACTCTTGTCGCCGGACAAGTCTAACCTGTAATAACAACGGCGACAGGATAATCAGGCTTTCGGTAAGAAGGCCCATCTGGATTCTTGCTGTCTTAAGATTTGACAACCTGTAATCGCGACGTCTTACGCGGTTTACTTATCTAGTGGGATTCAACGGAATCTCGATCGCGCTGGCTTGAGCGGGAACACCGGGGTGAGGCTGAGTTTCGGCCGAGGATTGGCTGTTTGCCTCTTGTTGAAAGTATCCTGCAAAATTGACTTGGATTCTCTTTTCGCGAATTGGAATACAGACGCCGTCTTTAGAACAGACTTGACCGTTAAATTCGATCACTGGCATCCCCGTTAGCTTGTAGTCCGCGTTGGGGTCGAGTTTACACCGAACGAAAAATTGCACGCGTTCGGTGTGCTTCTCAATGCGCCGTTGAAATATAGGATCGTTCTCAGTCACTGAAGGTGGCTGGTCGGGTGAAAATGCGTTGGACGTTTTTACGCTGGCAGAAGGAACGATTTCAATTTTCGTGGGAGCGGGGGATCCTTCGGGCGAAACCGAATAGATATAGTGCCCAGGCGCCAGGTCAACTTGCAACACGATGTAACCTTCGGTGCTGCCCTCTTGCAGATGCAAGCGGCCTTCAAACTTCCAAGGTTGCGCTGCCGCAACTTGGTTGGCAGGTTTGCCAAACTTGGGACGCGCGAAAGATTGCTGGCTGGTATTGACGTTGTCAGATTGAGCCAACAACGTCGAACTGAACGTGGCTGAAACAAGCAAAGCCAACACGGGTACGTTTACCAGCTTTTTCAGCTGCTTAGTTTGGGCGTTCTGCATCCGATCATCCTTGATTATGCGACTCATTCTTTTGGTTCAATCCTTGAACCAAGTGTCCACATCCGCGGGGACAGTAGCAGTTTCCAACCCTATGTTGCAACCGCATTCGCAAGATGTTTTTCAGACGGTGAAACTTACGGTAAGAAAGTTGAAAATCAGGAGTTTGAAAAATTTACAAGACGTTCTCCGCCGGATCGCAAAATGTCTGGACATGTTGCACATCACATTACGGTAACAACCAAATTGCTTTGAACTGACAACTCCGACGTGTTTCCATCAGTGTCGGTGGCAGTGGCTACCAATGAATCGAGTGGAAAGCCGACAATGTAAACGCCAAGGAAGGTTACGGATTTGGTTCCGGTCGTAAAGTCAGCCGAGGTGTAGGTGTCGCTGCCAACAAAAAATGCATCGAAGCCGGTGGTGTCGCTCAGAAAGAATTCAATCGCCAGCGGGTAGTCGCTGTTGAGCGGATTGGAATCGACGCTGTAACCAATCGTTACGTCCGCCGTGGTTGTTGCTGAATAGACAAGTACCGCAACATCAGGATTGACCGAAGGCGAATTCTGCAGTCGATTGGGACCGGTATCCCCATCACCGCTATCGTTGGCGGTCAAACCATTTGCCCCCAAGTCGATACCAAAACCATTGGCAGATAGCTGGTTGGCAGAGAACGTATTTCCTTCGCCACCGGTTGGCGTACGGATCGCATCTCCACTACTGAATGCGATCACGTTTTCAACGACAGAATTGTCTCGCGCTCCCTGTAGAAATTGAAGTCCGCTTACCATACCGAAATCGTTGCCCGCCGCGTCAGTTCCAATACGGTTGTGTTGGATTATGTTATCGCGGCTGGACGTACCATTGAAGCTGATGCCCGCGAAGCCGCCAGTAATGAAGTTGCCCTCTAGCTCCGTCGCTCCGCCAATGGTATTCCCATTGGCACTTAATAGGATCCCGGCCACACCGCCATCAATACGCGACATGTCTGACCCAAAACCAATATGGTTGGCTGAAATCGTATTGCCGGTGGTTCCCAGCGCGACCACCGAAATCTGGCTCAATGTGTTTCCTGCAACGTAGTTGCCGGTGACAAACGTTTGATTTGCTCCAGCGCGAAGGAAAACGCCGGTGCCGCCGTTGGCGATTGCTGCGGTGCCTGCAACATTCAAGCCGACGTAGTTGTTTTCAAAAACGGTTCCGCTACTGGCTCCGGCAACGAAAATGCCAGCCCCGTTATTCCCCGAGATGTAATTGCGTTGCCCTACCCCGGTACCACCGATGACGTTGTTGTCGGCGCGGGTGACAAGCACTCCCAAGTTGTTACCGACCGAAACCGTGCCGGTCGAGTCGGTGCCAATTCGGTTTCCATAGACGGCGTTGTCGGTTGCTTGGGCGCCGCTGATCACCAGGCCCGATCTACCATTGCCGGAAATCACGTTGTCAATGATGTCGTTGCCGCTGGATAGAATTTGTACTCCAAATTTTTGATTGCCATCGGCAACTTCATCTAGCCCAAGCCCAACTCGATTTTTGGAAACTAAATTGCCCTGAGACGGTGTGCTCCCGACCAGTTGGACACCGGCCGAACCGTTGCCGACCAACACCGAGTCGATTACTTGGCTTTGCGTTGAATCGTTCAGCCGAACGCCAGCGCCCGAGTTGTCAGTACTGACTACCGAATCGATGATCACACTGTCCGCTTTGAAAATCTCAATGCCATCGCTGGAAAAGTTTGTGAACTCTAGGTCCTTAACCTGCACGCCATCGGTAAAAACTCGCAATCCGTCGACGCCGCTACCGGCGATCGCGGACCCGTCAACGACCAGGTCAACACCCGCTTGCGTTGCTCCGTCGATTTGGACCAGTGAAGTCACCCAAGGCAGCGCCGTGCCCAACTGAATCGCGTAGGACCAACCGCTGCCATCGGAAATGTTAAAGTCGATGTGGTTCATCGTGCCTACAGTAGAAGCATTGGCCTGTTCGATTGCTGCGCGTAGAGAAGTATTGCCATCGACGTCTTTGGCGACTCCATCAGACAGATCGCTGTCTGCTTTGTCACCAATGGTATCGATGACGAAATTGTTGACGGCGTCTCCATCAATCTTGACGACGACGTCGACCGTCACGCTTGCCGAGTGGTTGTCAGTGATCGTCAGCAAGAATGTTTCGGTTACGCTTTCACCACTCCCGAGAAACTGAATGAATGAATTGTCGACCGAGTAATTCCAAGTCACTTGCTGATTGGTCGAATCAGCAGTCGCCGCTAACTGGCCCAGTTGGCTGGAATGAGTCGTTGAAACAAGTGCCACGGTAGCCGTGTGCGTGTCGGTTGAATCGAGATCCTCGAACGCGAAAGCGCCATTGCCCACCACAGTGCCGTTTTTCGCAGTCGCAACATTGATCGTTTCGGTTGTTGTCGTGGGATCATTGTTTGTCGCCGGATCAAACAAGAAGTCCAATCGGTCGACGTCCGATGACGTCAGCCCGTTCAAATGAGCAGAATTGCCGGCAAACGATAACAAGACACCGTTTGCGGTATCCGAAACTACAAAGTCTTCAACTTCGTGCAGCCCTGCGATGCCTCGGAAGTCCATCTTTTCGAGATTGTCGTTGGCGAAATCGGTGATGACGTCGTGACCCCAATTCGAGGCAAAGACAAAACGGTCGTTCGTCGCGCCACCGGTAAGCGTGTCATCCCCGGCTCCACCGGTGAGAAAGTCAAATCCATTGTCACCGATCAGCGTATCGTCGCCGTCGCCACCTTCGATTTTGTCGTTTCCGTCTCCACCGGTGATCGAATTGTTCCCAGCTTCACCGACCAAAGTATCCCCGAACTCTGATCCAATCAGATTTTCGATGCTGTTGTAAGTATCGCCGATTGCGATACCGGCGTTGGATGCTGAATCGGCCAACCGCGCATGAACGGCGCCAGGTGCGTCGGCGTAGGTGGCGGTGTCATTACCAGCACCGCCAATTAGTACATCGCCTGCTCTTCCGCCCTGCAATACGTCGTCACCGGTACCCCCATTAAGCGTATCGGCTCCACCTTCACCAACCAAAAAATCGTCGCCCGCTCCACCAACAAAGTCATTGACGCCTCCGCTGCCAAAGAAGGAATCGGCAAAGGAGCTGCCCAGAAATTGCTCGATACCCAAGAAGGTATCCCCCGCAGCATCGCCAGTGTTGGCAGCCAAGTCCACAAGATTGACGCCGACTCCCGTCAGCGCGTTTTCGTAGCTGGCGACATCACTACCAGAGCCACCGTTGATCCAATCGGCTCCCGTTCCGCCAATAAGAACGTCGTCACCGTCTCCACCGCTGAGGGAATCATCTCCGCCTTGGCCCTTAAGAAGATCGTTTCCGTCCTCACCCCAAAGCGCATTGGCTCCCACGTCTCCGTAGATCGCGTCGACAAAATCTGTACCATAGACATCCTCAACACCAACGTGCGTGTCACCCAATGCACTCGCACCGCTGTTGTTGGCTGAGTCAGCCAAATCGATGGTCGCACCTTCGGTTGCATCGCGATAGTCCGCGTAGTCGGTGCCATCGCCGCCATCCAATGCATCGCTTCCCAATCCACCGATCAACCGATCGTTACCGTCGCCACCGATAAGTTGATCATCGCCGTTACCGCCATCGAGCGTATCATTACCGGTCCCTCCATCGAGTATATCATTGCCGTCCTCGCCGCGCAGCGTATCGGCGGCGGCGTCACCCATGAGCGTGTCATGACCGCTGCCACCAAAAAGTAAATCTAGACCAACTCCGCCACTGAGTGTGTCGTTGCCGCCTTCGCCATTAAGTTGATCATTGCCGGCGTCACCGTTAAGGATGTCGATGCCAGTTCCACCGAAGATCGTATCGTCGCCCACGCCACCGTGAATCGTGTCGTCCCCAGCCTCGCCACTGAGTTGGTCATTGCCAGCGTCGCCCGAGATGGTATCGTTACCTGCTCGGCCAAACACGAGGTCATTGTCGTCGCCACCATAAACCGTGTTGTTTCCCGCGCCACCGTAGATACTATCTTCGCCGTCGTCGCCGACGAGAACGTCGTTTCCGGCTCCACTTTGAATGGTGTCGTCACCTAAGCCGCCTTCAATGTGATCGTCTCCGTCCTGTCCAAAGAGTTGGTCCGCGCCATCGCCACCGATCAGCGTGTCGTCGTGGTTTCCACCATATAGAGTGTCATCGCCGAGACCGCCGCCGAGCGTATCTCCGCCGTTGGCACCGAACAGCGTGTCGTTACCGTCGTTGCCGGTGATATCATCGTCACCGCCGCGCCCGTGCAGGATGTCGTCACCTTGTTCGCCGTCGATCGTGTCTGCAAAGTCCGTGCCGACGAAGTCGTCAACGCCCGCTGTTCCATCGATGAAGTTCGTGTCAGGAGTGCCTGCCGTTTGAGTCGAGTTCGCGTTTTTTACGACCGGCGTTTGGTGGTTGCCATAGTCAGCAAAAGTGTTGCTCGAAAGTGCAAAGTCACCAACGTTCGCATTGATGCCATAGTGTTCGGCAACGCCACCCGCCGGATTTGCGCGGCCGATCGAGTGGAAGGTGTTGTTGTTGATTTGAATATTGTCAGCTTGTTGAATAAACACATCCGAGTAAGCAACCAGTTCGCCGGTAGCGCTGCTGATGTCAAGATTCGTATTGCGTCCGACTCCTGAAGTGTTGGAATTCTCAAGCGTGATGTTATCGGTGCGATAGACGGCCGTGATTGCCGTTGAAATGGTGGGAGTAAAAATAACTTCTAGGGTTTCGCCCACCGCGAAACGGTTGATCGTCGCATTGATGGTCCAGATCCGACCGGCAAAAACTTTAAACACATCAGCCACCGCGCCCGAGGTGACGCCTCGAATTTGTTGCCCCACAACGAAACCAGATTCACTGGCCACATCCAGCGCTTGTCCGCTGCCGCCGATATTGAAGGCATGGGCATCGGGAGTTTCCACGATCACATTGGAAACGGTGACGTTTCGAGATCCTGAATTTACGTCCAAACCATTTTCACCGCCGTTGCGGGAAGTGATGTTTGTCAGCGTCCCACCATGTACGCCTTGAAGGACGACCTGATCCGCCGTGAATCCATTTTCTGCGCTATGCGCACCGATGACACCGCCGGCTTGGCTGCCATCGACCAACAAGTTGTTGATGGTAACGTTTTCTACCCATTTGCCGTTCGCCGCCGGACGCACCGAGATGAAGACAGGGATCTCTACGTGGCTGGTATGAGGCTGGATGACATCAAGGTTTTCGATCGTGATGTTGCGTGTTGCCGTAGCGGCATTGGAGACGATGAAAACACCGTACCGCCATCCCTGAATGCTGAGACGTTCTGCGTTAGTGCTTGTGTCCCCAACGTTTCCGACATTCAGTCCGTCCGCTGCCACGCTGTAGATGCCGTGCCTAGCATTGCCATCAAGGTCCAGATTCCCTGTCCCAATCACTCCCGAATTTGTGGTGAAACTGGTAACGATCGCAGGGTCAAAGTCGTCAAGCAGCGTGTCGAGCGTCAAAGTGACGCCCGCTTCGATGTTCAGAACGATGTCATCTGCCAACGTCACCGTATCAGAGAACGACGTGCTTTGCGTGACATTAACGACACCAGAAACGGCGGTCGTATTTGCATCCAAATAATCAACCAGCGCGGTCACGGCCGCGTTAATTTCGTTGCCGATGGTAACATCAATGCTTGCAACGCCATTACTTTCGGTGACGCCACTGGAAGTCATTGCGAGCGTTACTGGTGCTTGAATTTCAGCCGGAAAAGGCGCAATCTCGACGGTGACCGGCTCTAACGATGCTGTGGAAACGGGAGGTGTTGCGGGCACTGACGACAGCATCCTCCTTTGTTCTAGACTTGCAAAGCCAATGCCAGATTGTGCGGACTTGCAACGCTGTGAGTGCTTGGAACGATGGGGATACTGAGAATTGAGGAATTGCTTTTTCAGCCAAAGACGTAGATTCATTTTGTTTGTTCCTGCGCACGAAATATCTTGAGGGGCTGCACCCGTTTAGACCAAACGTGGGATAATCTTTTCAGCCGCCACGCGATAGCGTCCGGTCCTGAGCGTAGGACCGGACGCTATCGCGTAGCGTCTGGTGGGTCGATGCGTTGAATCAATCTAAAGCAACTGCCATTGGGCTACCGCCTTGCCGCTCACAGTTGTGTTACCGCGTTAAAAACCAGTGTTTTGATTCAAATATAACGCTGTCCAGCTAAACTTCGATGTTTCCTTCGTCAAACTCTTCAACGATCAGATTGCTAGATAGTGACAACTCTGATGTATTCCCGTCGCTGTCGGTTGCCGTCGCTACCAATGAATCAAGCGGAAAGTCGACAATGGAAACACCAGAGAGGGTGATGAATTTGATTCCGGCGGTGAAATCAGCCGAAGTGTACGTGTCGCTGCCAACGAAAAACGCATCGAAACCGGTAGTGTCGCTCAGAAAGAATTCCATCGTCAGCGGGTAGGCGCTGTTGAGAGGATCTGAATCGACGCTGTAACTGAACGATATGTCGGCGGTGTCATCTGGATAAGTAAGCACCGAAACATCAGGGTCAAGCGATGGCGAATTTTGTAGTAAATTAGGGCCCGTATCGGCGTCACCGATATCGTTGGTGGTCAAACCATTGGCGCCTAGATCGATACCAAATGCATTTGCGGACAACTGGTTGGCAGAGAACGTATTTCCTTCTCCACCGGTTGGCGTACGGATCGCATCACCACTACTGAAAGCAATCACATTCTCAAGGACCGTGTTGTCTCGCGAACCTTGCAGGAATTGGAGACCGCTCACCATACCGAAATCGTTGCCTGCCGCGTCGGTTCCAAACCGATTGTTCTGAATCAAGTTGTCGCGGCTGGATACTCCGTTGGAACTGAGCCCGGTGAAGCCGCCGGTGACAAAGTTGCCATCTAGCTCCGTCGCTCCGCCAATCGTATTGCCGTTGGCGGCTAATAAGATCCCAGCCACACCACCATCAATGCGCGATCCGTCGAAGCCAAAACCCACGTGGTTGGCTGAAATGGTATTGCCGGTGGTTCCCAACGCGACCACCGAAATTTGACTGAGCGCATTGCCTGTAACATAGTTGCCCGTAACAAGCGTTTGATTTGCTCCGGCTCGAAGGAAAATTCCAGTACCACCGTTAGCAAGTGCCGCTGTTCCCGCTTGATTTAGGCCCACGAAGTTGTTTTCAAAAACAGTTCCACTACTGGCTCCGGCAACGAAAACGCCAGCTCCCACGTTACCCGCAATGTAGTTCCGCTGCCCAGGGGCCGCACCACCGATGATGTTATTGTCGGCTCGGGTAACAAGAACTCCCACTTGGTTAGGCACCGAAACGTTTCCGGTAGAGTCCGTGCCGATCTGATTCCCATAGACTTCGTTACCAACGGCTAGGGGGCCGGCGATGACTAGGCCCGATCTATCGTTGCCGGAAATCACGTTGTTCATAACGTCGTTGCCGCCTGATAGAACTTGAACTCCAAATTTCAGGTTGCCGTCAGCAACATCGTCCGCACCAATTCCAACCAAATTGCTAGAAATTAAATTACCCTGTGATGCTGTCGGGCCGACCAGTTGAATACCGGCTGATCCGTTACCAAGCAACACCGAGTTAATCACCTGGCTTTGCGTCGAGTCGTTCAGTCTCACACCAGCGCCAGTGTTGTCAGAATTTTTCACCGAATCGATGATTGCATTATTTGCTTTGAAAATCTCAATTCCATCGCCGGAGAAGTTTGAAAAGTTCACGTCGCTAATTTCAACGTCGTCGGCGAAGACTCGTAGACCGTCGACGACGCCGCCGTTAATCGCAGATCCGTCGACAACCAAATCAGCACCCACTTGAGTTGCACCGTTGACCTGGATTTGTGAAGTCACCCACGGAAGCGCCGTGTCCAGCTGGATGACGTATGTCGAACCGTTGCCATCGACAATGTCGAAGTCCAGCTGGTTCATCGTGCCCGCAGTAGAAGCATTGGCTTGCTGAATTGCCGCTCGCAGTGACGTGTTACCGTCTTCGTCTTCGGCGACCCCATCTGTCAAATCAACGTCTGGTTTGTCACCGATTGTATTGATGATGAACTGATTGACCGAACCGGAACCGAAGAGTACATCAGCCGCTTCGGTGTCGGTTGGATAAACGCTACGACTAAATCCGTGCACTTCATGTTCTTGATGCGCTGAGGATTCCACTGACGACGATGCGATCTGAACGACTTGCGGCTCAATCGAGGTTGCTAGACCAGGAGCCGTTGGAGGTACCGACGACAACATCATCCTTGGTTCCAAGCTCGCGAAGTCCAGTCGAGATTTATTGGACTTAGAGCGTTGAGGATTTTTTGAACGAAGGAAAGACTGAGAATTGCGAAGTCGCTGGTTTAGCCAATTACGTAGAGTCACGGTGGGAGTTCCTGTTCACGAAGTAGATTCGCCGCGCAGGCCATGTACCAAGGACCACGTTCTTGCATGAAGACAGTCCGAATGGACCGGGACGACTCCCAGTCAATTTGCGGCGATGTTCAATGGATATATACGTTATTTCACGGGCCGAGAGAGCCTATATCTATCGAGAAATCCAAGAGAGCGGGAATACTAAAAAAAAGTTAGCAAATTCTCCGATTTCACGGATCTGCCTATGGAGATTGGGCTTTGCCGACCGTGAGCATCGTATCAAACGGGTAAATTAGGTTCTCGTTTGAGGTACTGCCGATCTTGCGGGCTGGCCAAACACGCCGGACCGGCCATGCTTGTGAACTAGAGGGCCATCCGTGAAGGGGCCACCTCTTTATAAGTCACGGCCAACCATCGCCATCACATTTGCCTTGGTCACGGGCTTGATCACGCCGCGTTCGGTGATAATTGCCTCAATGTATTCTGCTGGGGTCACGTCGAAGGCTGGGTTGTAAACCTCGACGCCTGTTGGAGCCGTTTGCCTGCCGAATCCTTTTGTGATTTCCTCCGCGTTTCTCAACTCGATGGGTATTTCATCTCCGGATTCAATCGATAGGTCAAACGTGCTACTGGGGGCCGCAATATAAAACGGAATCCCATGAGCCTTTGCCAGCACGGCGACCGAGTAAGTGCCAATCTTATTCGCCGAATCTCCGTTGGCCGCGATGCGATCAGCGCCAGTAACAACCGCTTGTACCTTCTTCTCACGCATTACTTGAGCCGCCATGGAATCGCAGATCAATGTGGATTTGATTTGTCGCTGCATCAACTCCCACGCCGTCAGCCGAGCCCCCTGTAACAACGGTCGCGTTTCGTCAACGAACACGTGCAGGTTCTTGCCTTGGTCTTGAGCGGTAAAGAAGACCGAGAGCGCCGTTCCATATTCGGCCGTTGCCAGTCCCCCCGCGTTGCAGTGGGTAAGAACACCTTGGCCATCGGATAGCAGTTCCGCTCCGTTTCGACCGATCGCATGGCACATCTCACGGTCCTCGGTATGAATCTTCTTCGCCTCGGCTAAGATCGCCGCGCGAGCGTCCGCCACACTGCCAGACTGTAGCCCTACGGTCAACGTTCGCAATCGGTCGAGCGCCCAAAACAAGTTCACTGCCGTCGGGCGGCTGGTGGCTAAGTAGTCTGCTGATTGATGAAACATTTGCCAGAATGCCTCGGGTGAATCGTCGGTCGCTTTTTGCAGACCGACAACGACACCGTACGCCGCGGCAATACCGATCGCTGGAGCACCTCTTACACGCAGCATCTTAATGGCTTCCCAAACCGTTTCGATGTCGCGGCACTCAATGCGTGTAAGTTCGTTAGGCAGGAGTGTCTGGTCGATTAAGTCGAGATGCCCGTCGGCTTTTCCTTGCCAGATGATCGTTTCGGTGTTGGCCATGTTTTTTGCTTTTGAATCGGCGATTGGTTAGTGTTGTGATGAACGGCGGATTGGAGTTTGAATCAACGGCAGACAAACCGGAGGGCTTGCGCCTGATCGCACTTACTTTAGATTGATGCAACTCATCGACCCACCAGCCGCCACGCGATAGCGTCCGGTCCTACGCGATTAGGACCGGACGCTATCGCGTGGCGGCTGATAAGATTATCACCACGTTTCGTCTAAAGTAAGTGCCACTGGGCTTGCGCCCGTGCCGCTAACAGGGGCAGCGGTGCAAGCGGTCGGGGATTACCGCAACGAAGCTGCGAAAGCTTGTTTCAATTTCGCCAAACCCGATTCGCCGTCCTTACCCGCGACAACAACGTTGACTTGCACTTCGGACGTATTGACCATTTCGACGTTGATGCCCGACTCCGAAAGCGACTTAAACAGCGCGATCGCGACGCCTGTGTGGCTTCGCAATCCGATGCCTATCACTGATAGTTTTGCAATTTCTTCTTGATGATCAACGCCTGCACAACCGGCTTCGTCGCAAACCGCTTGAGCGACCTCTAGCGCTGCGGAAAGTTGTTCGCGTTTTACCGTGAAAGTGATGTCTGCGTTTTGATCACTGCCATAGCTTTGAACAATCATGTCAACGAAAACGCCTGCCTTGGCGATTCGTTCAAACAAGTTCGCTGCCAAGCCAGGTTGGTTTGGGATCTTTTGAAGCGTGATGCGCGATTGATTTTTGTCCAATGAGATCGAATCAATCATCAGTGCTTCCATGCCCGATTGCTGCATTCGATTGATCACGTCGACGACCTTCTCGGTATCCTCGGCAGACCGTTTCCCGGCGGTCACACTGGCGTTGGGGGAGTACTTGATTTGGTCTAATTCGAACTCGGCGTGGATCGTCTTCAATGCTTCCACCGCAATATCGCGTTTTACCAACGCTGAAATTTTGATTTCGCTGGTTGTGATGATCTGGAGATTGACGCCCGCATCGGCCAAAGATCGGAACATACGATTGGCAACACCAGACTGCTGAGCCATTCCCAAACCTACTGCGGAAACTTTGGAGACGCTTTCGTCCTTGAGTCCGATTCGACCGCCAAGCGTTTTCAAAACGTCTTGAAGTGCTTCGATCGCGTCAGGCAGTTCTTCGGTCGGCAGCGTGAAACTGATATCCGTTTTGCCATCGGCCGAGACATTTTGAACGATCATGTCGACCGTGATTTTTTTCGCTGCGATAGGCGCGAACAGTTTGTAGATCGTTCCCGACACATCCGGCACGTCGACGATCGTCACCAACGCTTCGTCGCGCGTCAACGCCACTCCACTGACGGGAAGGTCAGAAGAATCGGTCGCGTCTACGATCAGCGACCCCGGTTCGTCGCTCATGCTACTGCGTACGTGAATCGGCACGTTGAATTTTTTTCCGAACTCGATCGAACGGCTGTGCATGACGCCAGCGCCCAAGGACGCCAATTCCAACATCTCGTCATAAGAGACCTGGCTGACCCGTTTGGCCTCTGGCAGCTTCCGTGGGTCGGTCGTGTAAATGCCGTCGACGTCGGTGTAGATCTCGCACTGGTCAGCGCCTAACACGGCCGCCAAAGAGACCGCCGTGGTGTCGCTGCCGCCGCGGCCGAGCGTTGTGATGTTTAGGTCTTCGTCGATGCCCTGGAATCCGGCGGCGATCACAATCTTTCCATCATCCAGTAATCCTTTGATACGATCGGTTGCGATCGAATGGATCCGCGCCTTGGTGTGCGAGCTGTCGGTTTTGATGCCGATTTGGCCACCGGTTAAACTGATCCCTTGGTAGCCCATGGAATCAACCGCCATCGCCATCAGCGCGATGGTGACTTGTTCGCCGGTGGACAGCAGCATGTCCATTTCGCGCGCCGCAGGTTTGCTGGTGATTTGTTTTGCCAAATCAATTAGCCCATCGGTGTTTTTTCCCATCGCACTAACGACGACGACCACTTGGTTGCCTTCTTGGTGGGCGCGGACGGCCTTACGGGCCGCAGCAAGGATTTTTTGGGGGTCGGCAACACTGGTGCCGCCAAACTTCTGAACAATAAGTGGCATAACGTTGGGGTTTGGATTTGGATTCAAACAGCTGTGACAGAAACGCTAAAATCTAATCGGTTTTTCCACTTTTCGGAACAACCTACGTCACGCCGGTCGTGGAATTTTGAGTATTAAATGGCCCCAAACGACGTAACGGTGAATTGTCGCCTTTGCCCAAATGTCAGCCGCGGATCCACAGGCCAGTTTATCCTTTGACACCCGTCGTGGCGATTCCTTCAATGAACGTTTTCTGGGCAAGAAAGAAAAGCAGCACGATTGGCAGCGTGAACAGCATCGACGCGGCCAGTAGCAAATGCGTTTGATTGGCGTAGGAACTTACGAAACGCTCCAGGCCATAGGCGAGTGGAAATTTGTTGGGGTCACTCAGGTACAACAGCGGACCGCCAAAATCATTCCACGTCTGCACAAATTGAAACAGGGCCACGGTCGTGATCGCTGGCCATGACAGCGGCAGCACGACTCGCCAAAATAATCCCCAATGGCCCAGCCCGTCGACGCGGCCTGCCTCCAGCAGTTGCTGGGGGATG
>Ga0115031_1000445_pt1 | contig 29507 bp, 22 predicted proteins | sample Maine_Asex4_meta_FD_87301 | JGI IMG/M metagenome (GOLD analysis project Ga0115031, IMG submission 87301) | Marine algal microbial communities from Maine, USA - Maine_Asex4_metaG | ecosystem: Host-associated > Algae > Red algae > Unclassified | place: Maine, USA | collected 2015-01-05
AATTGTTTGACACTCAAAGACATTTTGCGTTCCTCACGGCTAATGGTAACCACTTTTGCTTCGTATGTTTCTCCCATTTTGAAGAAATCACGAGAGTTGATGGGTTGACTAGACCAAGAAACCTCAGAAATGTGAACCAATCCCTCAACACCAGGCTGAACTTCAAGGAATGCACCGTAATCTTCGATGTTTACGACCTTACCTTTAATAACAGAACCTTCAGAAACCGTTTCCGTTAATACCTCCCATGGATGTGGTTGTAATTGTTTCAATCCAAGTGAAATACGTTTTTTATTGTCATCGTAATCAAGTACAACAACATTCAACTTCTGTCCATTCTCCAATACTTCAGAAGGGTGATTGACACGTCCCCAAGAAATATCTGTAATGTACAACAAGCCATCTACACCACCCAAATCGATGAAAGCTCCAAAATCGGTGATGTTTTTGATAACACCCTCCAATACTTGACCTTTCTCCAACTGACCGATGATTTTCTGACGTTGTTCTTCCAAATCACTTTCAATAAGAGCTTTGTGAGAAACAACTGCATTCTTAATGGTTTCATTAATTTTAACCACTTTGAATTCCATCTTTTTACCAACAAACTGATCGTAATCCAAAATAGGTTTTACATCAATTTGAGAACCAGGTAAGAATGTTTCCAATCCAAGAACATTGGCAATCAAACCACCTTTTGTTTTACTGACAATAGTACCAGTAACCACTTTGTCGTTTTGGTGTGCATCAACGATACCCTCCCAAGCTTTGAGCATTTTCGCTCTTTTGCGAGACAAGACCAATTGACCATTCATGTCTTCTTTCTCAACAACATAAATGTCAACATCGTCACCAACTGCCAAAGTAGGCATATCTCTAAATTCAGACCTTGACACCAAACCATCAGATTTGAATCCAATGTTCAATACAATGTCTGTAGCAGTAATAGCAGCCACTTTACCCGAAACTATTTCATTACTAGAAATAGGCTTAAAAGTAGCTTCATACTCAACAGAGTACGCTTCGATCTCTGAATCCGAATAAGGAAGCTTAAGATCGTTTCCCGCTTCCCAGTCAAAATCATCGTGAGCAACAGGTTCGGGAGCATCGTCTTTGTCAGCAAAAACAATGCGTTCAATTTTTTGAGCATCATCCTTACTGTTTACTTCAGGCGGATGCTCAGCAGGTTTTGACTCCTGCTCATTGTTTAGGTTTTCTAATTCTTCTACCAATTTTTATGTTTTATTATTATTTAATTATTTTTACTATTTGCAATATTGTACTTTACCCAAATGTTTCTATGATAAATTGTTATCAATAGGAGGAGGCTGTTCCAATCAACCAACAATCTTTACATTTGCCAAACATCCATCTAAAAGTGAAATCATCTTCCCAAAACAAGCTTCACCCATTTTATATTAGATGTAAAAACGATGAGATAAGAGCACAAAAAATGTCTGCAAAGATAAGATATTTCTATGAATTGTCAAAGGTTTGGTCTATATTTAACCGAATATGGCTGGGCTGATTATTTGTTCTTTTTTTTGTGTAATTGATTGATTATTAGGGTTTAATAAGTCACAGTGGTGTGTTAGCCAAACGAATTTTTAAAAATATAATTAAATAATTAGAAACTAATACAACTTTTTTATGAAAACGATGCCTGAAATTTTATTAAAACAAAGGGAATTTTCTTTCTTTAATTGGTGTTGCTTATTCGTCTGTTTGCCGCTTTTTACCGCAGCATCTGGTCAGGCAAATACCAATATTTCTTCAGAAGTCCAAGAATGGTGGACCAAGAATCACCTTCATTTGGTTGTTTCTTTTCAAGGGAATATGCCCAGCCCAAATAAAGACCAAGCAGCCTATTTTCTGAATTTTAAAAACAATTGGATTGTAGAAACAGAAGGATTAATCAATCAAAAGTTGAAAGCCAATGATTTGAAAATGGAAAGCATAACGGTTGGAGAAACAGCCATGAATCAACAACACCATATGACCATTCATGTCGTTATGAAACAAGCTAATGTAGGTGATACACACAAGCAATGCAACATCATGGCTTTTATCTATACAACCACTTCTGCCGATAAAAACCTAAAGACAGCTTGTCTTAAAAAACTCAACGACGAGCTGACCAGTTTTAAAAAAACGTGGGAGGTATTCCGTTTCTTTCACGGTGAAGTAGAGAATAAGGGCAGCAATAAAACACATAGAACTCGCTGGGAAGGAGTATTGGGTGTACGGTGAGGATGAAATGCCTCAATGGCTCAATACTTAATAGCTCAATGTTTAATGAGGTTACCCGTCTAAAGTTGCGTAACGGTCCGCCGCTGCGGTCGAGGGGTACATGCAACGAAGCAGTTTGGCAACTTTAGACGGGTACCCTTTAATGAACCTCTGGTTTATGCAACATTGCCCCACTGAGACATTGAGATATTGAACATTACAACATTGAAACATGCAAGCACAAGATCAAGATTTTTCACAAGCCAAAGGAGCACTTTATCCATTTATCAAGCGCTTATTGGGCTACTGTATGCACCATAAAAAGGATTTTTTCTGGTTTATGGCGAGCACATTTCTTATTGGAGTTATAGATGGTATTTGGCCGTGGATTTGGATGAGCTTTTTGGACCAAGGTGTACAGCCTGAGTTGATTAAACTGCAAGAAGCTACTCAAAATGGAATGGCTTATGTTGCAGATACGACCTTGGTTTGGAAGTACGGCTCACTGTTCATCATTTTTGGCGTTTTGGCGTCCATAATGGTGTATGCCTTTGTTTTATTATCTAGTAGAATTCAAGAGAAAGTACTCTATGAGTTGCGCCAAGAAATGTTTGAAAAACTCCAACACCTCTCTTTTTCGTATTACGACAAAACTCAAACGGGCTGGTTGCTTTCTCGGTTAACAAGTGATGCCGATAAGGTATGTGTATTGATTTCGTGGGGATTGCTAGATTTTGTTTACGGAGTCACGGTGATTACCGCCTGTTTGATATCTATGTTTTACTTTAATTGGAAACTGGCACTTATTGTCGGTATGGCGATTCCTTTGCTTTTTCTGATTTCGATAAAACTCCGCTTGTTGGTGCTGAAATATGGTCGAAAAGTCCGTAAAATAAACAGTGAACTCATTGGTTCTTTTACTGAGCACATCAATGGGGTTGAAGTAAATAAAATTACGGTTCAAGAAAATCGTGCAGGTCAAGATTTTGCGGAACTGACCGATCGTATGCGTAAAATGTCTTTTCGTTCGGGCTACTATACAGCGATGTATATGCCCATTGTTATTTTTGTAGGCTCTATGGCAGCCGTATCCGTTATTTATGCTGGAGGAAATATGGTGATTGCTACCGTTGGAGGCATCACTATTGGAACTTTTGCTGCCTTTTTTAAATATTCATTGCGTATTTTTGAGCCCATTATTGAAATAACCCATTTTTATGCTTTTGCCCAAAATTGTTTGTCGGCAGGAGAGCGTGTATTTGGGCTGATTGATGAAAAAACAAACATCAATGATTATTTGGCTAACGGAGATTTTAATTCTATAAAAGGAGATATTTCTTTTGAAAACATCGAATTGTCTTATGTAGATGGAAAGCCAGTATTGGCGGATTTTAACTTGAAAATAGAGGCAGGAACGTCTGTTGCTTTGGTTGGTCCGTCGGGTGAAGGTAAGTCTACAATTGTCAATTTATTGTCGAGATTTTATGAACCACAAAAAGGAGAAGTGAAAATTGATGGCATTGATTACAGACAGCGTACGTTAAAAAGCTATCGTTCTCAATTGGGAATTGTTCACCAGCATCCACATTTGTTTGATGGAACAGTTCGGAAAAATGTGGCGTACGGCAATCCAACTGCGTCGGAAGAACAAATCGTTGAAGCTTTGAAAATGGTTGCAGCAGACAAACTGATTGCCAGACTGGATGAAGAAGTAGGAGAGGGGGGCGATAATTTATCTATGGGAGAACGACAGTTGGTCTCTTTTGCAAGAGCCGTTCTGACCAATCCAGCCATCTTTATTATGGATGAGGCGACTTCGTCGATTGATACCATTAGTGAGGCACAGATTCAGCGAGGTATTGGTCGTATTTTGGAGGGAAGAACTGCTTTCATCATTGCGCACCGTCTTTCGACCATAAAAAATTGTGATCGTATATTGGTCATTGGTCAGGGTAAAATTGTGGAAGACGGCAATCATCAATCATTGATTGAGCAAAAAGGCAAATATTACGACCTTTACACTCGACAATTAAGAACGGAAAAAACGTTGGAAAGTACGGTGTAAAATGAAAATAGCTCAATTGTTATATAGTGGATTTGGAGGGACGGCAACTGTTGCATTCTCTTTGGTAGATGCTTCTGATAAAATAGATTGGTCGATGTTGTTTTATGGCGTAGAACCTTTGGAAGAAAACTATAGAAAACGATGTGCCGAAAAGGGGATTGATTGTCAATTTTATCATAAGAAACGAGTAGGTTTTTTTGACAATAGCAATTACAAAAAAATCGAACAGGCTCTGACAGTTATTGCGCCCGATGCCATTATTTGTCATTTGCCTTCTCTGGTTTTTATTGCTAGAAAATACTGTAATAAAAATCCTCTGACCAAGCTTGTAGCAGTTGAACACCATGCCCTTCATTTAAAGAAAACCAAAGATTGGATATTGAGTTTGTTGCTGATGCGCCAGGCAGATAAAGTGGTTTATTTGTCGGAATTTTATAGGGATAAAATTAAAGAAAAAATTGGTAGGTTTTTTAAAGAAGAAAAAGCAGCTGTTGTTCCCAATGGTGTTAATACTCAAATCTTCAAACCAATTGATGAAAATAAATTAAGCCCCATTTTTGCCATAGGAATGATGGGGCGTTTGGTAGACGGGAAAGACTTTGAAACCATTATTGAGGCTGTTGCTTTATTAAATAATCAAGGAGAAAAAATACAGTTTTTAATAGCAGGCGACGGACCTAAAATGCAGCAGTTGGAAAACCTTGTGAGTGAAAAAAGATTAGAGAATAGTGTGGTTTTTTTAGGCTGGTTGGCTGAAGACCAATTGATTGAATATTTAAATGGACTCGATGTGTATATTCATTCAACAGCTGGAGAAACCATTAATACTTCTGTGATGCAAGCAATGGCAATGGAACTTCCCGTGTTGGTTTCTGATGTGCCCGAAGTAAACAAAATGGTCATTCATGGTGTCTCAGGTTTTTTATTTGAAAAGGGAGATGCAAATGAGTTGGCAGAGCAGTTGATGCTTTTTATGAGCAATAAAAATTTGATAAAGGTAATGGGTAAACAGGCAAGGGAAAAAGCGATAAAAGACTACAGCGCAGTACGAATGCTTGCGCAGTATATAGAGTGTTTTGGTGAAAATTTGCCTGCTTAATGAAAGTACTTATTTGTCAAATATGTAGGGCATTGTCTGGTTCCGAGAAGTATATTATCGAGTTGTTGCCTCTGTTAAAAGAGCGAGGAATTGAGCCTGTTTTTTTAGCCGTTTCCTTAAAAAAAGACGACGATAATTATCAAGAAATAATCAAGCCAATTGAGGACCAAGGCGTTAAAGTTTACCACATTGCAACTCAATATCCATTGAGTTTTACACTGATAAAACAAATCCATAAAATTATTCAAAAAGAAGGCTATCCATTGGTCAATCCCCATTTGATTCATGCCGATTTTTGGATGGCTTTGGTGAAAACTTTTTTCTATCAGAAACTTAAAATTGTTTCACTCAAACACGGATTTGGTGATGCCTTTACCCAAGAATTTGGACACGATTCGGCTAAGAAAAAATACAACTTATATTATTTTGTGGCTCGTTATGCCGAGACCAAAATCAACCATTCTATAGCTGTTTCCAATGGTGTCGCTAATTTGCACATTGCTCAAGGAATTTCAAAAAAGGATGAAATTTCGGTAGTTTATACGGGCTTAAATACACAAGCGTTTAATAAAAGAGAAGGAGAGCATTATCGAGTAAGTAAACAGCAATTGGTGGTCATTGGTCGGTTGATTCCTTTGAAAAACCATAAGGTGCTTTTTGAAGCTATGCCCAAAGTAATGGAGGCGTTTCCAGACTGTCAACTATTGGTCTTGGGCGATGGTCCCGAAAGACAAAATCTAGAAAAGCTGATTACTGATTTGAGTCTCGAAAACAATGTTGTGCTCTTGGGGCATAGAACCGATGCTTTGGCTTATGTGGAGGCTTCTGATGCAATGATTATTCCCTCTAAATCAGAAGGATTTCCATTGGTGGTGTTAGAGGCATTTGGTCTAAAAACACCTGTTATTGGTTTCGATGTGCCGTCTATTAATGAAATGATTGTGGATGGCGAATCGGGTTATTTGATCAAACCTTTTAATGCCGATTTATTGGCGGATAAAATCATTGAATTATTGCAAAATAAAGAACAGGCAGCTGGTTTTGCGGAAGCTGCTTATGATCGTTTACAATCCCATTTTGACCGGAAGGTTATGGGCGATAAAATTGTAGAACAGTTTTTAAGGATTGGGCACTTGTAATCGCAGCCCAAAAGTTCTAATTGTCGCTGTCTTTTTCTTTTTCCTCTTTCACTTCTTCCTCCTCAGGTACGAATTCTTCCAATCCAGTTGCTTTTTGAATGAATTCTTTTAATTTTCCTTCTTGTTGTAATTTCAACATTTGAATGACTTGTTTGTCCTTTCTAATGCCAAATTTTTCGCCCTTTTGATAATAGGTCAACACCGATTCGACACCTGCTACATTGGCGTCCAGATAATTTCTCTTTTGTGATTTATCGTTTAACACAAATTCCGTCCAACCAGTAAAAAATAGAACAAACAGCCCTTCATTTTTCTTAATCAGTGTTCCTACATAAGGGTTGACTTCTATAATGGCGCTGGCACTTCCATCGAGCCATCTAAAAAAGAACCTAATGGCTTTGTCTCTCCTTTCATCAGTAGTATTAATGGGAGTAGATTTGATGAATTGGATGGCTTCTAAAATTTGTGGCTCATAGCGCTCAAAGTCTTCTACTTTTTCCATACGCAATCTACGCAAACTGGGCGGTTGGTAATCAGTTAGGTTTTTCTCTTGAGAAACTCCTTCTTCGTCTGTGTCTTGAGCGACAGTTGAGAGTGGCGATAAACAAAACGCCAACATCAATAGAATGATTATCGAATATTTCATTGTTAAACAGTTTTATTAGCCTAAATATAACGCAAATTTAGGAATTTTAAAAAGATAAAATCTAAAATTCAAGAAGTGCTTAGGGGAGTAAATTCCGCTTTTTTATAAACCTCAAACCTCCAAGTTTACGTATAAAATACCTAATAGCAATAATTCAAAACCCTAACGCTAGGTATATAATTCATAAAAGACGAATCTATCTTTGCATCAGGGAAAATTAATAATTATTCATCTAATAAAACCTACACAATATTTATGTTTAATAAGAGGATTTCAACACTTTTAATACTTAGTTTTTGTTTAACGATTGTATTTACTTCTTGCGATAAGGAGGAGAAAGACAATTACACCATTCCCAATAGTTATACGGCCTTTGAGAATGTATCTTATCAAGGGCAAACCGATCGTTTGAATATGATGACGGAATTCAAATCTTATATGGCTGCTTCTCGAACGAGTGGCTTTGTCTTAGAGGCAGATAGAATGAAGGCGATGTTTGAAAACGATGCGGACAATGCTGGTTTTACAACGACCTACACCAAACAAATTAAAAGCAAAACCATTGAGTCAGAGCAAGCTGCTTTTGATGCTTTAATAGATGAATTGGCGGAAGCCAGCAAGTCGACTGTTGTTGGTACGGAAACGCAATCGGGTGTTATTGAGTCAAATGATGGTGCGAAAAGTTATCTGATTGGTGCCGACGGATTGGACCACGCACAATTGATAGAGAAAGGATTGATGGGTGCGTGTTTCTATTACCAAATGACGGCTGTTTATATGGGCGACGAAAAAATGAACGTCGACAATGAAATAGTGGAGGTTGGTGAAGGTACTGCTATGCAACATCATTGGGATGAAGCTTTCGGTTATTTTGGAGTGGCGCAAAGCTTTCCAGCCGATTTAGACAACCTAAAATTTTGGGGAGATTACTCCAATAAGAGAAACGAATTATTGAACTGCAACCAAGCATTGATGAATGCTTTTTTAAAAGGACGTGCTGCCATTGACAACGACGATTTTGTCAGTCGTGATGAAGCCATTACAGAAGCGAGAAAAATCTTAGAAGAAATATCGGTTGGTTCGGCACTTCATTATTTAAACAACAGCATAATCAGTTTTGATGATGTAGCAATTAGGGCGCACGGTTTGTCAGAAGCCATTGGATTTATTTATGCTTTGAAATTTAATCCTAATAAAAAAGTAGATAATATTACAATCAACAGTTATTTGGCAAGATTGGCAGGAAGTGCTGATTTTAGTGAAATGAACTTGTATGCTGTAACACCGCAAATATTAGAAAGCCTTAGAGACGACTTGGCTGCTGATTATGGATTTGCTGATCAAAAAGCAGAATTTTAAAGCAATATGAATTCGAGCATTCAAGATATTAAATAATTTTCCCCAAATTTTTACAGAGCGGACAATTTTTAAATTGTTCGTTTTTCTAGTTTTTATTAAATAAGATATTATGAAGAAATTAGCGGCATTGTTTATAATCAGTAGCCTTTTTATATTGGGAAGTTGTGGTGAAAATGGAAGCGATCCAATGGGCGATCCTTGTGTGTCAGATTTTGACCAAAAGACCATGTTTGCCAATTATGCAGATCATTTGATTCTTCCTGCTTATAAAGCATTGACGCTCTCATTGACTGATTTAGAGACAGCTATAAATGATTTAAGCTCGGACCCCAATCATGCCAATTTGACTGCTGCACAAGCTACATTTCTAGAGACTTATGAAAAATGGCAGTATGCTGCGCCCTATGAATTTGGTCCAGCCGCAAGTGTCTTTTTACGAAATCATTTTAACAACTTTCCTTTAAACATAGAAGAAGTAGAAAACAATATTGCCGCTTCCGCTACCAACTTTAGTCAACCAGATACGTACGACAAAGGTTTGCCAGCCTTGGATTATTTGCTGTTTTATGAAAGCCATGAAATGGTGTTGAATCAGTTTACAGTAGACGAAAATGCAACGCAAAGAAAACGATACATCAAAGCCATAATTGCCGATATGAAAGACAGGTTGACCACCACTTTGAGAGAATGGGAAGGGGATTATAGACAAAGTTTTATCAACAATGCCGGAACGGCAGACGGCTCGTCTTTGAGTTTGATCATCAATCAACTCAATCAACATTTTGAAGGTGTTAAGCGGGAATCTATCGGTATTCCATCGGGTGTTTATACGCTTTCAATTCCCAATCCAGAACGTGTGGAAGGTTACTTTAGTGGTCATTCTTCTGCGTTAGTAAAATTGTCGCTTCAAGTAAACAATGCTTTCTTTTTGGGTAAAGACCAAGCTGGAACCGATCGCTCTGGCCTGGATGATTTTCTTCGTCACAAAGAGGTCGAAAAAGAGGCAGAGTTGTTGGTTAATAAAATAAACAAGCAATACGAAGCGATGATCCAATCGTTTGAGAACATAGAAACGCCTTTTTCAAAAGCAGTTGGTGCGGAACAAACACCAGTCGATGTTCAAGCGTTTTATAATGAAGTAAGCCGTCAAGTTATTATGATTAAAACAGATATGCCTTCTTCTCTTTGTGTATCCATTACCTATATTGATAATCCTAGTGATTCGGATTGATATGTGTGATAGATGATAGTTGATAGATGATAGTTGATAGTTGATAGATGATAGTTGATAGTTGATAGATGATAGATGATAGATGATAGATGATAGTTGATAGATGATAGATGATAGTTGATATGAGATTATCCATCAACTATAAATGAATTTCTGAATGGAAATACAAAATGCTAAATATGTTGACATCGCCCCACTAATCAGCTTTAGGATACTGTTTGGTTTGTTGATGGCTGTTGGGGGAATACGATTTTGGTATGAAGGTTGGATTGTGAAATTATTCGTTGAGCCCAAACTGTTTTTTAAATACTATGGTTTTGAATGGGTGGAAGTTCCTAGTGAAATGGGATTGTATGCCTTGTTTCTAGTGATGATTGTTTCTGCATTGTGCATCGCTTTTGGTTTTATTTATCGAGTAATGAGTGTGTTGTTTTTTTGCTTATTTACTTATATAGAATTATTAGATGCGACCAATTACTTGAATCATTATTATTTGATAATTTGTTTTGCTTTTTTATTGATATTTCTTCCTGCCAATTCGGCTTTTTCTTTAGATGTAAAGTTTTCTTGGGTAAAACAACGAAAATGGATTCCTCGGTGGAACATCGATGTGTTGAAAGCGCAGTTGTTGCTCGTTTATACATGTGCAGGTATTGCCAAACTAAATAGCGATTGGCTGTTTCAAGGAATGCCTATGGCGGTATGGTTGCCCGAAAGATCCGAAATGCCTTTGTTAGGTATCTTATTTGGTATAAAAGGAATGCCCTTGTTTTTTAGTTGGTGCGGTGCCATCTATGATTTGAGTATTGCTTGGTTTTTGTTGTTTAGCCGAACCAGAACCATTGCTTATTTCTTTGTAGTGGTATTTCATTTGATGACCTTTATGATGTTTAATATTGGGTTGTTTCCTTTCATCATGATTTTTCTGACAACCATCTTTTTTGAGGGGCAAACACATAGAAAAGTTTTACAAAAAATAGGCTTTAACTCGCCAAATAATTTTGACAAACAACCCTCGCATACTGCTCAAAAACCAAGCTTGCAATACTCCGAGCATACGGTTCGTCGCTACGACCGAGGGGTACGGGCATCAAAAAATTTTAACAACAGACCAACAACCAAAGCTGTTGTCCTCATTTTTATCCTCATTCAATTCCTAATGCCATTTCGTCATTGGTTGTACAAAGGCGATGTATTGTGGACCGAAGAAGGCTATCGGTTTTCTTGGAGAGTAATGGTGGTTGAAAAAAATGGGCAAGCCATTTTTAGCGTTTCCGATCCAGAAACAGGGCGAACTTCCGAAATTATTAATGGTCAATACTTGACGTTATTTCAAGAAAAACAAATGGCAATACAGCCCGATATGATGATTCAGTTTGCACATTTTTTAGATCAAGAATTTCAAGAAAAATACAGCATAGAAAATCCTGTAGTAAAAGTACAATCATCGGTTGCCCTAAATGGTAGAAGTAGTCGTACTTTTGCTAATCCAAACGTAGATTTGAGCAAACAACAAATGAGTCTCAAACACTATGATTGGATTGATTTATAAATGAAAAAATCAATCATCAACTATCAACCATCAACTATGTATATAATTATGCCTGTTAAAATAAAACATTTGTTATTAGGAATTTTGTTTTTGGGGGTACAGATCAACGGTCTAAGCCAAACAGCAAAAAAGAATCTAACGATTGGCGTGTCTTTTGCCAAAGAGATACAATCTTCTGTATCTAAAGATGGGCGACTTCTGCTCTTTTTTACCCAAAACCCCAATGTCGAACCACGAGAAATGACTTGGCCATATCCTTGGAGTCCGTGTTATATTTTTGCCAAAAACTTTTCTGATATAAATCTCAATAAAGCATTGGTCTTAAATGATTTTTCGGACTGGACCCAATCAACAGAATGGTCGCTCGACAACATTCCTGAAGGGGAATATTATGTGCAGTGTGTGTGGTATCAAAATACAGATGTTGCCAATGTCAATGCACCTGGTAATTATTTTGGAGAAAAACAAAAGGTAAGCGTAAGTGATCAATTAGCCATCAATATGACCATCAATCAAGTCATTCCTGAAAGGACCATTGTTGAAAATGAGTTGGCAAGAATGGTTGATTTTAAGAGCGATACTTTGTCTAAATGGTGGGGCAGACCAGTATCTTTAAAGGCGTCGGTATTGTTGCCTTCTGGATACGATGCGAATAAGGAATATGCCATTAGGTACAATGTAGCAGGTTATGGTGGGCGATATGATCGAGTAAACCGATTGTTGTCAGATGCGGCTTTTATGGATTGGTGGAATTTACCAGAATCGCCTCAGGTCATCAATGTTTATTTAGATGGCGAAGGACCTTTTGGCGACAGTTATCATATGGATTCCGAAAACAGCGGTCCGCATGGTTATGCCTTGGTTTATGAATTGATTCTACACATCGAAAAGACCTATAGAGGAACCAACACCGCAAAGAACCGATTTATTGATGGTTGCTCAACAGGCGGATGGGTTTCGTTGGGATTGCAATTGTATTATCCCGACTTTTTTGATGGGGTGTTTTCTTATAGCCCAGATGCTGTTGATTTTGAAAATTATCAATTGATAGACATTTATAAAGACCAGAATGCATTTATAAATGAGACCGGTTATTTAAGACCCGTTATGCGTGATGTAAGTGGAGAGCCTTGGATTTCAATGAAAGATTTTGTAAAGTATGAAAATGTATTGGGCAGGTCGAATACCTATCTGGATTCAGGCGGTCAATTTAGTGCCCACGCTGCGCTTTACAGCCCCAAAGGTGCAAATGGTCTCCCGATACCCTTGTTTGATCCTTTGACTGGTAAAATAGATTCAGAAGTAGCGGAGTACTGGAAGAAATATGATTTTAAAATTTATTTAGAAGAAAATTGGGAAACCTTGGGTCCTAAAATAGCTGGTAAAATATATATTTGGATGGGCGACATGGATCATTTTTATTTGAATCCTGCAACTCGATCATTGGATGAAACTTTTGATAATATGGTAAATCCTGAGTCAGATGCAATGGTTTCTTTTTCAGCTATGGAAGGACACTGCTCTATGTTTTCGGACAGAATCGTATTGGAAAAAATTCAAGAGAAGCTTGATGAAGAATGATTGCTTGATGCTATTTAATGAAATTTGTGAGGTTGTGAAATTGCTTTGTAGCCCGAACCCCGAGCGAAGCCGAGGGGTGGAGTTTTGTCGAGTGTAGACAGCTTTTAATAGGTAACCATTAAGATTACAGATTCACATAGATATATTGTAATAAAAATTTGAAAAACACTTTAACCATACTTCTATTCCTCTTTTTGGGAAATGGACTCTTTGCTCAAATGGCGACCATAAGCGGTCGGGTATTGGAGGAGGAGCGTGAAAATGGACTAGGCGCAGTGGAGGTTTGGGCAGACAATGGAACCTATCAAACGACGACCAATTTTAAAGGAGATTTCTCTATTGATTTGCCATTGGGACAACAATCATTGCAATTTTTTTTAGATAATTATAAAACGGAACGTTTAGAAATAACTGTTTTAGAAAAAGACAATCTACCTGTTTTAATAAAACTTACAAAGCTCAATATTTCTTTAGAGGAAGTAGCAATTTCTGAAAAAGATGAAAGTGGATTCGATGCCAATAAGCTAAAAAACGTTGAAAAAGTGGCGATTTACGCTGGTAAAAAAAGCGAAGTCATTTTGGTAGACCGGCTTACCGCCAATTTGGCTACTGGAACACCTAGACAAGTTTATAAAACAGTCGCTGGTTTGAATATTTGGGAGAATGATGGCAGTGGTTTGCAGCTAAACATTGGGGCACGAGGCTTAGACCCGAACCGAACGTCTAATTTCAATACCCGTCAAAATGGCTATGACATCAGTGCCGATGCTTTGGGTTATCCAGAGAGTTATTATACGCCTCCGACACTTGCTTTAGAAAAAATACAAATCGTTCGTGGTGCAGCTTCTTTACAATATGGACCCCAGTTTGGAGGATTGCTAAACTTTGTTTTAAAGAAAGGTCCAGGTGATAAAAAAATTGAATTAACCACCAACCAGACCCTTGGTTCTTTTGGATTGTACAACGGTTTTGCATCTGTTGGAGGACAATTGGGGAAGCTCAATTATTATGGGTTTTACCAGAAACGAATAGGCAATGGTTGGCGACCCAATAGTGAGTTTAACCAGAATACAGCTTTCCTTTCGCTAGAGTTTGAACCGAACGCTTTATGGACCATACGATTGGAGCAAACCTATATGAATTATTTGGCGCAACAAGCAGGTGGTTTGCAAGATTTTGAGTTTAGGCAAAATCCAAGACAATCCAATCGGAGCCGCAATTGGTTTGAGGTCAATTGGTTGCTGTCTAACCTATCTATCGATTATAAAATTTCAGAGAAAACCAAAATCAACAACCGTACTTTTTTACTCAATGCAAGACGGCAAGCTTTAGGCGAATTGGGCGCCATTAATCGTCCAGACCCTTTAAGAGAGCGAGATTTGATTCGGGGCGATTACGACAATATTGGCAACGAAACCAGACTGCTTCATCGCTACGAAATTGCTGGTCAACCCGCTACTTTTCTGATTGGAAACCGAATTTATAGAGGCTATAGTGAAACCATTCAGGGCGATGCCAGCGATGGAGTTGACGCAGACTTCCGTCTGTTAAATCCAAACAATCCAGAGAGAGCGGCATATACTTTTCCAAGTAATAACGTTGCTTTTTTTGTTGAAAACCTAATGTATCTGACCTCAAAATGGTCCTTAACCCCAGGCATTCGCTGGGAATACATTCGTACAGCATCCGATGGGTTTTATAAGGAAAGAGTGTTTTCGGGTGGCGAAGTTATTTTTGAGCAAACGATTCCCGATGCTAGAGAAAACAGTCGAGCCTTTGTTTTATTGGGGCTGGGTTCCGCTTATCAGTTGGGCAAAACCAATGAAGTATATGCCAATTTTTCACAGAATTATCGCTCCATTAATTTTACCGATTTATCAGTCGTAAATCCAAATTTAATCGTCGATTCTTTACTACAAGATGAAAAAGGATTCAACATAGATTTGGGCTGGAGAGGGCAATTTGGGAAAAACCGAGTTCGCTTCGATGTGAGCTTGTTTCACCTTCGTTACCAAAACCGCATTGGTATAGCCGATATTGTAGTACCCGATCCAATTCTTGTAGAAAAAGCAATTGCTTACCGCACAAATATTGGCGATGCACGAATTTTAGGTCTGGAAATGCTGATTCAAACTGCATTGATTGCTCCCAAGAAAGCAAGTTCTTGGAAGGTCAATCACTTTGTAAATCTTAGCTTGATTGATGGAAAATACACAACAGGTTTAAGCAATTTTGAAGGCAATCAAGTCGAATTGATTCCTCCTGTCAGTTTTAAAACAGGACTTGATATCAGTTTTAAAAAACTACAATTATCCTATCAAATTGCCCATATTGATACCCATTTTACCGATGCGACCAATGCTGTTCAAGTAGCCGATGCCACAAGGGGTGAAATTCCTGCCTATTGGGTTCAGGACCTTGCTTTTTCTGCAAGTTTTACAAAATGGAATATTAGTGGCGGCATCAACAATTTAGCCAATACTGCTTATTTTACTCGCCGAGCCAATGCCTATCCTGGTCCCGGTATTATTCCAGCCGATGGACGAAGTTTTTATATTTCTATTGGATTTGTGTTTTAATATCTTTATCTTGTGAGCTAAAACTTACCTCAAAACAATTTTTAATTTGTACGTTGTTTAACTTACAAGCTTTTAATTTACAAATATGATAGACAAAATTCGACAGTTTTTAGAAATCCGTGTATTTGGTGTTTGTACCCAATTGGGTGAGAAAATGCGCATTCCATCGGGTTATATTCGCATGTTTTTCATTTATGCAACTTTTGTTACCAATGGATCACCCATCATCATCTATTTGATTCTTGCCTTTTGGGTCAATATGAAAAATTTTATTGTAGAAGGGCATCGTAAAATTTGGAATCTTTAAAAAAGAATTAACTACTAGATGTGAGATGTGAGACGTGAGATTCAGTTTCGCTAAAAAACCCTTGGGTTTTTAGCGATTTGCTTAAACTTCAAAGTCTAAAATCTCACATCTCATATCTCACATCTCATATCTCAAATCTCAAGTCTCATATCTAGCGTCTAGTAGCGAGAAAGATGGATTAAACCATACCATATGCAATGGTGTTTGTAAGATTCCTTTCCCTATAAATATTTTTCCCTTTTGTCTTCCTTCGTTTATAAAGCCAAGACTTTCGTAAAACTGAACATTTCTTTCATTGTGTTCTCGTACAAACAATTCTACCCTGTAGATGTGTTGAAAATCTGTTTGTACTTTTAATAAAAATGCATCAAACAAAGCCCGCCCAATTCCTTGACCGTGAACATCAGGATCCACCATAATGGTCAAATCCGTTAACAGATGTTGGAAAGCAAAAATGGGCGGTGTATGTGCATGTATTTCCCCAATAATTTCCCCATCTTTTTTGTAAGCAAGCAATCCAATTCCATTCTCCAAAGACTTTTTTAAAAAACCAGCTACATAGCTTTCTGTAATTTCTTCCATTCTACGAATAATCCCATCAGGCACTGTCGTTATTTTCTGATACAATGCACGAACAGCCACTACATCTTTCATTGTTGAAGATCTTATCTCAAAATTTTCAATATCTTTCATCCATAACTGTATTTTAAACACTAAGTATTTGGCACAAATATATAAAATAACTACCTTGGTGTTCAATGACTGAATTTTAAATGAAAGAATGAATATTGAGTTAGAATACATAACTCATTTATTCAAAATTGTGCTTTAGCAATCTACTAATTTAAACAAGATGATAGAAAAGTTTTCACTAAGTACCATAGACTTTGGGATAATGATATTGTATGGCGTTCTGATAGTCGCCTACGGTATTTATCATGCCAAACGGAAGAATGCCCAAGAGTATTTTTTGGCTGGTCGAGATATGATTTGGCCTATTGTAGGAATCTCATTATTTGCGGCAAACATATCAAGTTCTACCCTCGTTGGTTTGGCGGGAGCTGCATTTAAAACCGATACACACGTATTTAATTATGAATGGCTTGCCTCGGTTGTTTTGGTCTTTTTTGCCATATTTTTCTTGCCATTTTATTTGCGTTCCAAGGTATATACGATGCCAGAATTTTTAGAAAGGCGTTTTAATGCATCTTCCAGGTATTTCTTCTCAGCACTGACCATTATTGGCAACGTATTGATTGACACCGCAGCCTCTTTGTATATAGGAAGCATCGTAATGCAATTGATTTTTCCAGATATTTCCCCATCCATTATCATCATTATTCTTGCTTTGGCGGCAGCAGCCTACACCATTCCGGGAGGATTAAACTCCGTAATACAAACGGAAGTGATTCAAGCAATTCTGTTGGTCTGTGGTTCAATATTACTGACCTATTTTGCTTTTGACAAAGTGGGCGGATGGTCTGGTATGATTGCTGGTTTGGATCAAATGGGTGCAGCTGGAAAGCTGACAACACCAGGAACCGATATTCAGCTAAAAAATGCCGATGAAGTATTGAGTATGGTCAGGTCTACAGGTGATGGTTGGAAAAACTTTATAATGGGAACGGGTGGAGACACTTTTATGCCCTGGACGGGTTTGGTCTTTGGAGCACCTATTTTGGGCTTCTATTTCTGGGCAAACAATCAGTTTATGGTACAGCGTGTGTTGGGTGCCAAAAGCATTGACCACGGACGTTGGGGAGCATTGTTTGCAGGTTTGTTAAAATTACCCGTTTTATTCTTTATGGTTTTGCCAGGAACGGTTGCCATTCTGTTGTATTCAGGAATGGATATCTCGGCAATCAACTATAAGTTACCCGACGGTTCTATTTGTCAAAACTTAGGGCAATGTTCTGATGCAACTTATCCTGTTTTATTATTTGATTTATTGCCAACAGGTATTTTGGGACTGGTATTGGCTGGTTTATTGGCGGCAATGATGTCGAGTATTTCGGCCACCTTTAACTCTGCTTCTACCTTGATTACCATGGATTTTGTTAATAAAATGAAACCCGATATGAGTAGCAAAGACTTGGTTCGTGCAGGTCAAATTGCAACCATTATCTTGGTGGTCCTCGCTTCTATTTGGGCAACACAAATTGGTAAATTTGGTGGCGTATTCGAATACCTACAAAAAATATTGTCCTTTATTTGTCCGCCCGTAGCGGCTGCTTTTGTGGTTGGTATGTTCTGGAAACGAGCCAATGGAACAGGTGCTTTAACGAGTTTGGTTTTCGGTTTTTGCAGTGCCATATTGTTGTTAATGGCTTCTATATTCAAGGCAAATGGAAGTACCGCAGGATGGGTTGAATTGTTTACGACCATTCATTTCTTGCATATGGCATTCTTCTTATTTGTTGCTTGTGCATTGATTTTAATCATTGTAAGTTTAATGACTGCACCGCCACCACAAGAAAAATTAGATGGTTTTACTTATAATAAAGGCATCTTTAATGCCGAAACAGTAGAATTGGAAGGAGTGGTCTGGTATAAAAATTACCGTTATCAATCTATTGCGCTGTTAATTATAACGGCTATTTTGGTTGGGTTCTTCTGGTAAAATTATTGGACCGCCTTCGGCTTATGGACCGCTCGCTGACGCATTGCTTTTGGACCGTGCGCTTCGCTTACTTTTGGACCGCTTCGCTTTCGGACCGATTATCGTCGGATTAAGCGTACAAAACACCTCGCAACAAGTGAATTCCCTCCAGTGGTAGGGTCTCGGGGAGAGTCAAGAAACACGTGTAAACGCACTAATCTGACGCTAATCACTTTTAGATTGCCTTCGGCTCTTACAGAAATAAATTAATATAGAGGAGATTGTTCCCAGGTTTTGGAACAATCTCCTTTTTTAATTAGAAATGGGGGATTAAATAGGTGTTTTTTTTGTTTTTTTTAAAAGAAGCGTTGTTTAATTTTAATTAAAAGAAAATTAGGTTCTATTTTTGTTATCTATTTTAATAAAATTTTATTTAACCAAAACCATAAGCCACTTTAGGTGGTTAAACTAGAGGTAAATGTTGTAAGGTGATTTAGTGAATAAGGAAAGTAGCAATAAAAAGTCTCAATATCCCAATATCTCAAAGTCCCGTAGTCTAAAATTAAACAAAGAAAATTCGATAAAAATATTATGGCTGAAATAATTAGAATGCCCCTTATGAGTGATACCATGACGGAAGGGGTTTTGGTTGAGTGGCATAAAAAAATTGGGGACGAGATTAAAGCAGGAGATGTGCTTGCCGAAATAGAAACCGATAAAGCCACTATGGAGTTGGAAAGTTTCCAAGAAGGAACACTCATTCACATTGGTGTAGAAGCTGGTGGAACGGTTCCTGTCAATGAAATTATTGCTATTTTAGGTAAAAAAGGCGATGATGTTGAAGCCATTTTAGCCAAAGAAGGAGGTGCCAATGGAAAAGCGGAGTCAGAAGCGGCTGAACCAGAAAGCCCCTCAAAAGAAGAAAGTACTCCAAAAGAAGAAAGTACTCCAAAGGAAGAAGCCCCTAAAAAAGAAAACGTTTCTAAACCTGTAACCAATGAAACACCACCAGAAAAAACACAAACTGCAACCAATAAAGAAGGTGGAAGAATCAAGGCTTCGCCTTTGGCTAAGAAAATGGCTGCCGAAAGTGGTATAGACATTTCTATGTTAAAAGGAACGGGTGAGGAAGGACGCATTGTCAAGCGGGACATTGAGCAAGCAATGGCAGATGGTGGTGGACAAGCACAACAAACAGCTCCTCAAAAAACACAAAAAGCTGCTGCGTCTTCTACTGGTGGACAATTGGGGCTAGAAAGCTACGAAGATGTTCCCAATTCGTCGGTTCGTAAAACAATTGCTCGTCGTTTGAGTGAAAGTAAATTCCAAGCACCTCACTTCTATTTGAAAATGGAGATTGTGATGGACAAAGCGATGAAGGTGCGTAAGCAACTCAATGAGCTGTCGCCTTCAAAAATTTCTTTTAACGATTTGGTGGTAAAAGCTGCTGCTGTTGCCCTAAAACAACATCCTGACGTGAATGCTTCTTGGATGGGCGATTTCATTCGTTTCAACCACCACGTTCATATAGGTGTTGCTGTTGCAACAGATACAGGACTGATGGTTCCTGTGGTCAAAAATGCGGATATGAAAGGTTTGTCGACCATTTCATCAGAAGTGCGAGATAAGGCAGGAAGAGCCAGAGAGAAAAAATTGGGCTTAGACGAAATGCAAGGAGATACCTTTACCATTTCTAATTTGGGGATGATGGACATAGACGATTTTACCGCCATTATCAATCCACCTGCTTCTTGTATTATGGCGGTTGGGCGCATTGCCAAGGTTCCACGCTTTGACGAAAACAATGAAGTCGTTCCTGTTAATGTTATGAGGGTAACACTTTCTTGTGATCACCGAGTGGTAGATGGTGCCGTTGGAGCCGCATTCTTGCAAACATTCAAGTCGTTCCTAGAAGAGCCTATGAGTCTGATGATTTGATAGACTTCTATTATACAAATAGTGACGCCCATAATCGTTTTAGCAATAGAACGATTACGGGCGTTTTTGATTTATGTACGGAATAAAGTATATTTGTAGAAAGAAAAATGAAATGAAATCTATTACTTTCAATACTTTACAAGATAAGTTGCTCCACTATTTTGATTTAGTAAGTCAATCAGATGAAACTGTTATCATACCAAGAAATAATGATGAGAATGCTGTTGTTATGATGTCTTTAGAGGAATATAACTCTTTAAAGGAAACAGCCTATTTATTATCTACAGAAGCAAATAGAAAACATTTAGAAGAGTCAATAATACAAATGGAGAAGGGCGAAACAGTTCCTTATACAGATTTTGATGAACAAGAACCAGTGGTAGCTCACTAATTATGAATATTGAATTTACTAGGAAAGGCTGGGAAAACTTTGAATATTGGTTAGATACAGATGATGAAATTGCAACAAAAATAAGAGACCTGATAAAATCGATTAGGCAAAACCCTTTTAGAGGAATTGGAAAACCTGAGCCTTTAAAACACGGATTAGCAGGCTTTTGGTCTAGAAGAATCACTCAAGAACATAGACTCGTTTATAAAGTTTCTGGTAAAAGAGGTGAAAATCAAAAATGTACAATTCTTCAATGCCGATTTCATTATGATGATTAATGCCCACCACCACTCACAGAATCTCCCAATTCCACCTTCTTATTTTCTTTTACAAAATACCAAAGAACAGCAGAAACCGCAAGGGACACAGCACTAATGATAAAGATGATGTTCTTATCACCAGCCGCCCCAATAATAAGTCCAAATACGCCACTAACAATGATTTGTGGAATGACAACAGACATATTGAAAATCCCCATATAAATTCCCATTTGAGACTTACTTACTTTCTCTGAAAAAATGGCAAAAGGCAAGCTCACCGTTGCTGCCCAACCAATACCCACAAACGCCATGGCAATATATAAAGACAATTGTGTATTTCCAAAAAAGGCAATAAATCCATAAGCCAACGCCATAGATGCAATACAAATGCGATGCGTTTTGACCACACCAATTTTATTGGCAATAGGGCGCAATACCAGAGCTGGAAATATAAAGCCAATCAAGTTCATAATCAGAAAAGCAATGGCAATGGTTTGTCCAACAGTATCACTGTCTAAATTCATTTTTTGGTCGATAAAAGCGAAAATAAAAACAAACATTGTTTGAACACCCAACCAAGTGAATCCGTGTGCGATAAAAATTGGCATCAGTTGTCCCATTTCAGTTTTGTACTCTTCTTCATCTGCTTCAGGATTTAAGTTCTTGTCAGGCGTTAAATGTCTCGGTTCTTCAATGAAGAAAGTAGGTATAAGAGAGAAAGCCAATACCAAAAAGACCCCAAAATAAATCAAGAAATAATTTCCCCAAACAGCTCCAATCGCATAGGCAACCACGCCAAAAAAACCAGAGACCGTTTGCATCCAAGTAAATCCATTCGTCCGTTTTTCTCCTTCCGGAGTCAAATCTGCAATGATGGTACGGGTGGGATTAAAACTCACATTTATCGCCAAATCCAATGTCAAGGCAACCATTAATGCGACAATCGTCATATTGGTAATATGCAATACGTTGGCAATCACATCTAAATTGGGCAAACAAAGCAGCATCAAAGCAGCAATGGTTCCTCCTATAAGAATAAAAGGTCTTCTACGACCATTCCAAAACCAAACCTTATCACTTACCAAACCCACAATCGGTTGTGCCAACAAACCAGCAACTGGTCCCGCCAACCAAACCCATCCAACCTCATGAATGTCTAATCCATACTTAGTAGACAATATCCAGCTCAAAGCAGAAATCTGCACCGACAGGGCAAAACCCATAGCCGTAGCAGGAAGGCTCAATAAAGCAAAAAAAGAATTGTCTAGGCGTTTTTGAATGTTCAGCATATTGTTGGCTTGAAATAATTACTTTTGTGAAAAAGGATTTTGAGAAAATGAGATTTCGGGATTTCGAGACTAAATTTGTATCTCTCAAAATCCCGAAATCCCGACATCCCGACATCCCGACATCCCGACATCCCGACATCCCGACATCCCGACATCCCGACATCCCAAAATCCCCTTAAATATATGAAACAATTTCCAAATTATAAGGAACGATGAAAATCATTAAATTAATCAGATATCTGCTTGCTCCAATTGCCCTTGTTTATGGGCTTATTGTTCGATTGAGGAATTATGGATACAAAAAAAACATCCTAAAGTCGGTTGCCTTTGATTTGCCCGTAATCTGTGTGGGTAATTTATCGGTCGGTGGGACAGGCAAAACGCCGATGGTCGAATACTTGGTTCGCTTACTAAAAGACCAATATCAAGTAGGTATTTTGAGTCGAGGCTATAGAAGGCGAAGCAAAGGCTTTGTCTTGGCAGATGAAAACAGTACGGCACATACTTTGGGAGACGAGCCTATGCAGTTTCATTGGAAATATCCATCGGTGGCATTGGCGGTGGAGGCAGATCGGGTAATGGCAATTCCAGAATTATTAAGGGCACGACCTGAAACGGAAGTGGTGCTGTTGGACGATGCTTTTCAGCACCGTCGCATTCGCCCCAGTCTTCATATTTTACTCACGACTTATGACCGCTTATACTGCAATGATTATTATTTGCCCTGTGGCGATTTGCGTGATTGGAAAGGAGCTGCCAAAAGAGCAGAGTTGTTGGTCGTGACCAAGTGTCCATCTGATTTGTCTTTGAATGAACAACAACAAATTAAGTCCAAACTGAAACTCAATACACACCAATCGCTTTTTTTTAGTAAAATTCAATACCTCCCTTGTTACGATATTTTCACAAAAGAAGAAAAAGACCCCACAACGGTTAAAAATGCTTTACTGATTAGCGGCATTGCCAACAATCAAAAAGTATTGGAATACTTAAATGACTTTGATTTTGTCTTAACCAAAATGCCTTTTGCCGATCATCACTATTTTACCCAAAGAGAAATAGAAAAAATCATACGGATTTATGAAGAAATGCCTGCTCCTAAGACCATCATTACCACAGAGAAAGATGCCGTTCGATTGGTGTTGTTCCAAGAAGTTTTACAGAAGAGAGAAATAGAAATATGGGCTTTACCAATAGAAATGGTTTTTTTAAAGGACGGTGAAATTTTTGATGAAAGACTGTTACAAGAACTATCATCTATCAACACAGCCACATAAATAGTAATCAAGAAATAGGGCAACGGTAATTTTAACTTATTTAACCTATTGTTTAACAGAACAAACCTTTGATTTTTTTTGTTAGTCTCTTTGTTAATTATTTACAAACAATTTGATGAAAGATTAAGAAAACAGGCCGATTCCTTTTTTTCGATTGCTGGGCGACCCCAGAAAAAAGTAAGGTCAGCTTGGCAAAGGCAACATAACACGAGCCGTAAAAAGGTTTCCACTGATTTATTACACACTCATATTAAAATATTACAAAAATTGACCAAAAAATAATAAAAAGCGACTGTCTTAAATATTAAAAGTAAAAAAAATACTTTGTGTTATAAATGTTAAAAAATACACACTAAAACATACCTCTTAATTTGCTGTTTAACGATTAAATGTACCAAAATACACCAGTATTAGCAGGGTTTTGAAGGTGTGTAGGTAAAAAATACAAATGGTTACATCTTTTAACTTACTTTAATAAATACGCTTTTAATCTTATTCTTTTCATGTACCCATTATGGTACATTTGTAGTCTTATGTAAAGACGAAATTGGTCTGCAAAACTACAATCAATATTTTAAGTGAATTTACATATTTGATAATATTATAATTAATTACTTTTTGTCAATCATATAATTATAGGATTTAAGTAATAATAATTTTAAAATAAAAATGAAAAAGATACTACTATTGTCTCTACTATTTGGAGCAACAACCATGCTGAGTGCCCAACAGAACTCAGTGATTTATGATTACGCAAATAACTGGTTCAATCAAGGAGGAAACATCCCGGCCGAAAGTAATTTTACTATAAACGGTCAAGTTCCAAAACAACTCAGTAAAGTAGCCATTGAAATTCGTAAGAATGGAAATGATAATATACTTTACGAAACCTCTTGGAATCGCCCAATGGGAAACAGTGCGACTTCATTTTCTTTGCCTGTTAAATACAAATTGCGCAGCAGTTCGCTTTATGATTTTGACTTGAAATTTTACCGATTAACAACTGCTGCCGATAAAGCGAATATTAAAAATCAATTGTACACTGCATTAGATGGATATGTGGATGGAGTCGTTGAAATGAGCAAAAGCAAAATTACTTTTAGCAGACAGGCGGATGTAATGATGGATGATTTGTACAGCATTGTTGATGCTTCTCTACAATTTTATGAACCAATCACTGGATTTGATTTTCCTGGCTTTTCGGATATTGTTCGCCTCAAAATAAATCAAATAGACGACACACGTTTGTCTTTGTCTAAGGTTATTGTCGGTAAAAGTAAAGACGATACTAAAAGCGAGGTGCAAAGAGAGTTGACTCAAAAATTATTGAAAGAGTTAAAAGAACTTTTGCGCAATGAAGTCTCTCCTTATGTGATGCAAGATGCTTATGTTTTGAGTGAGGTCAGAGAATTAACAGAGGTCGGAACAGACAACACCATCAACTACATTACCTTACAAGGTGGATATGGCGTGATTTATTCTAGTGGAAAATTGTCTAACGCAAACTATTACGAATCGCCTTATGTGGGAGTTGTATTGCCTTTGGGTAAGCCTGCTTTTGCTCCAGAGTTTATTCAAAAAGCTTCTATCAACGCAGGTATTTTCTTAAATGAGTTTACTGCCACCAATGGTGAAACAGTGAGTGGACCAATTGTCAACCGACCTGTTTATGTAGGATTGGGTTACAACCTAATCAAGTTTGTAAAATTCAATGCAGGGGCTGTCTTTTTAGAAAACAAGAGTACGACAGATGGTATTTCTTTGAACTTAGAGAATGTTCGAGTACGTCCTTTTATTGGCTTGAGTGCTCAAATTAAGTTGTCGGGTAAATTGGATTTTTAAGTGATTGATTCAGTTATTTAAACGAATCAATTTTTACAAAAAATAAAAAATATTCAGATGAAATTTTTAATAAAAACAGTAGCTTTTATAGTTGTTGTGCTCTTATATACTCAAGCCGATGCCCAAATACGGGATGGTTGGAGCTTTGGGGGAGGAGTTGGCTATATGAATTACTATGGAGATTTAACGCCTACTATAAAAGATGAGTTAAAAAGACACTATAAAATTGCGCCCAATGATCGTGATTTGTCTTATGCATTGTTCCTTGAACGTAGATTGGGACCGAGAACCGGTCTTATGATCAATTACAACTGGGGAACCGTTAGTGCCAATGACTTGAATATTGTAGGAGATTCACTCTCTGGACCAAATAGGTCGCTAAACTTTAAAACCGAAATCAAAGATTTAAGTGCTTCTTATGTCTTTAAACTAAATGAAATCGGCAATGGTCGCTTACCAATATCTCCCTACTTTTATGTCGGTCTTGGCGTAACTGATTTTACAGTCTATGGCGATTTAAAAGACAGACAGGAAAACCGCTACAATTATTCAGCTGATACCATTGTTCAAGATGGTATTTATGAAACAGAATTGTCGGCACTAAACATTGAAAAGGACTACAAACAGAGAATCTGGAACATTCCTTTTGGTGTGGGATTGAGATTCAATACAGGTAAAAATTGGAGCGTTCACCTACAAACAGATGTGAAATACATGTTCACAGATTATTTGGACGATGTTTCGGACAACCTTATTCCAAGTTCTTATGAAAATGAATTTCAGCAGTATGCAGCCGTCCCAAATCCTGCCTACAATAGCGAGGTAAGGGGTAAAGTAGATGGTGTTAACAACGATATGTATGCTTTTACAACTGTTTCTCTTCGTTATAATTTGGGTAAAAGCTTGAAAAAATCGAAAAAATCAAGTAAAGTAAAAAGAGTAAATGTTGGTTCTAAAAGTAGTAGAAGTAAAAACTCTGGTTTTGTCCCTCCTGTTTTTCCACCTTCTCCAGTTAAAGTGAGTAACACAAATAGTGGTGAAAATAAAGTTGTTGAAAATGCGGTGAGTGACGTTAGTGGTGAAAATCAAGATGGCAATATGCAACCAGATGATTTTGAAATGCCAGACATAATGGAAGACGATGAGTCAGAATCAAACTCAGATAAGAAAGACAAGAAAGGCAAAAAAAATAAGAAAGATAAGAAATCTTCAAATAAAAAAGATGACAAGAATGATGACCAAGGAATTGGTGAAATTCCAGTTGTTGAGGAAATAAAAGATGCAGTTGCTCCTGTTTTAAACGGTAACAACAGTTCTGATCAATCCAACCAAACAGCTCAGCCCAACCAATCTAATCAAAGTGCAGCTCCACAAAATCAAGGGGGAACAGCACCTGCTGCTTATCCAAGCCAAACAGGGGGCTACGATCCTGTAGTTGAAATGTACAAAATAGAAACAGACCGTTTACGCTCTGAGAACAGTGATTTGAAAAATGAAAAACAATTTGATGCGCTAGAAGGACAAATCGAAGCTTTAAAACAAATCATTTTGCAAAATCAGCAGCCGATGCAGCAGCAGCAATATCAGCAGAATCAGAATCAACCGATGCAGCAGCAACAATATCAGCAGAATCAGAACCAGAACCAGCCGATGCAACAGCAATATCAGCAGAATCAGAATCAGCCGATGCAACAGCAGCAATATCAGCAGAATCAGAATCAGCCGATGCAGCAGCAGCAAAATCAGCAGAATCAGAACCAGCCGATGCAGCAGCAACAATATCAGCCGAATCAGAATCAGCCGATGCAACAGCAACAAAATCAGCAGAATCAGAATCAGCCGATGCAGCAGAATCAGCAGCAATACCAACAGAATCAACAGGGATCTTCTGGATGGAATCAAGGCAATACATCGACTTATGAAAACCAGAACAACAATGAGGCTGAGGAAGAAGAAGAAAAAGGTTTTTTTAAAAGGTTGTTTAATAAAAATGATTCAGCCGAAGCCGATGAGGAAAAAAAGGGTAAGGGCTTATTTGGCTTGTTCGGATTGTTTAACGGGAATGATTCGGTTAAAGTAGAAGCATACCAGTTCAAATTTATAGGTGACGATATTAATGTCAATGGGCAATTGAGAAATCAATTGAGAAAAATTGCAAAGAAAGCCAATAAAGGCGGACAGTTGGTTTTTGAGGCAGAAACAACCGAAGAGAAAGAAGCAAAGACCAATACCATTGTTGTACAATTGACTCAAATTTTGATAGAAGACTACGATGTAGATGCAAGTCAAATCACGTATGATATTAAAACAATCGAAAATGAGTTTGCTGATCAAGACAGTCAGGCTGTACTTTTAAAAGTAATTTATTAAACACATTTAATTAGGTACTCAAATAAAAATCTAAAATATTAAAATATAAAAACATGAAAAAGTTATTTTTTAACAAAATAAATATCCTTTTGCTTTTATCCCTTGTCGTTTTTACTGCTTGTGAAGAGGACAGTCTTTTTGATGGATTGGGAGGCGAAGATGAGCCAACTGTTGCAAAATGCGGAGATGTTTCTGATTCAGTAAAGGAATTTTACAAAGACGATGCCACTCGTTTGGCAATCGGTTTGATCAACCAATCAGGAAGCATTACTTCAGGTTCGGTATTAATTCCACCTGCATTGGTAACCAGAATGTCAGATGTTTTGACGGCTGTTCATGCAAGTGAGTTTGCAGCAAGAGATTCTGTAATTGATGTTTATGATGCACACATTTTCCCTAAGTTCTCTTTGAATGAAGTGGTGGTAGAAGTCAGTACCGATACAACAGGTAATCCTTGGGTTGACAAATGGTTGGATGGCAACCGATTTACGGGTAATACCGATGCCGATGCCATTGTATCTACTTACGACCTAAATCTTACCAACGTATTGCTTTTAGGAAACAATGCGGTTATCATTTTTCAATCCGACGATCCTATAAATGTTCCTGCTTTGGTCGAAGATTTTTCTCAGATTGATGGAGTTGTAGATGTAGGAAGTAAAGAAATTTCAGGAGACGGAGACAACATTACAGTAACTCCTTTGGGAAGCAATCAGGAAGATGGTTATACGGTTATTTATGAAATTGCTTACGATGATTGCGAAAATGCTTGTCAAAAAGCTCGTTTTTATGAGTTTCAGGTAAACGATAAGTGTAGTGTTAAATACATCAATACTTATGGTGATGAAGCCCCAGAATTAGAAGACAGAGAAGAAGAGTAATCATTATCTAAGAATTAAACAACTGAATTAGGATGAAAAAAATCATTTTTATTTTGCTTTGTGTGTTTGCAATTAACGTAAATGCACAAGAAGCAAAAACCGATACAACGTTTAAAAAAATTAAGGAGTTTACTTTTACCGATATCAAGTCTTTTACCGATGGCTTTCGATTGGGAGTGCACTTAACTCCTTTAAGCGGGAGTTTGTCTACCGATGGTCAATTTCTTTCGTCAAGTGAAGGATCGTCAAGTGTGTCTTTCGGTGTTATCTTTGATAAATACTTATTTGACGGTGAGCGTTATGCTTTAACGACTGGTTTGAGTATTGTAAACAAAGGTGGGAGTTTTACCAATTTTAATGAATTCCGTTTTCCAGAAGCGTTTCCAGTAGATTCGTTTAAGGCCAATAGTATGGATGTAAGCTTGCGTTATTTAGAAGTTCCTATTGGTCTGCGTCTGCGTTCGAACCCTATTAACGAGAAATACATCGTTTATGGAAATGCTGGATTTATAATAGGTTTTAGAGGGAAATCTCGCATCAGTATTGCTGGGCAAGAAGATGTAGATTTTAGTAAGGAAACACGCTTCTTTAACTTTGCTCTTAGCTATGGCGTAGGTGTCGAGTACAAACTCGGACCCAGTTCTAATTTAATGGCAGGAATCGTTGTTAGTAGAGGTAGAACCGATTTTGTAAGAGAAATCGAAGGTGTCCAAGTAAACCACGTAGGTCTACAAATAGGATTGTTTTACTAGACTAAGTAGTCTGACAAAAATAAGTTGACAATTAACTGCCAATTATTTTGAGTGCCTTATGAGGCGTTATTTTACCGCATAGCCTTAGCTACGTGGAAAAATCACAACAATTAAGTCACCA
>Ga0115031_1000455_pt1 | contig 29177 bp, 21 predicted proteins | sample Maine_Asex4_meta_FD_87301 | JGI IMG/M metagenome (GOLD analysis project Ga0115031, IMG submission 87301) | Marine algal microbial communities from Maine, USA - Maine_Asex4_metaG | ecosystem: Host-associated > Algae > Red algae > Unclassified | place: Maine, USA | collected 2015-01-05
GCGGCGATTTTCAGCCCGCGAGCGAACGCGTCCATGCCGCCGATGTGTGCGTAGAACAAATCAATCGGATCGGTGCTCTCGCGGCGAACCTTGGCGTCAAAATTCACACCGCCGGGACCGATGCCGCCGTGCTTGAGAATCGCCAGCATGCACTGAGTTGTCAGATAGATGTCCGTTGGAAACTGATCGGTGTCCCAGCCTAATAGCAGGTCGCCCGTGTTCGCGTCGATCGAACCGAGGCAATCCTGCGCTCCGGCGTAGTCAATCTCGTGCATCATCGTGTGACCTGAAAGCGTGGCGTGATTGGTTTCAAGATTCAGCTTGAAACGATCCATCAAACCGTACGTCCGCAGGAAATTGATGCACGCCGCAGCGTCGCTGTCGTATTGATGCTTGGTCGGTTCTTTGGGTTTGGGTTCGATCAGGAACATGCCCTTGAATCCAATTTCATCCGCATAGGCGACGGCCATGTTGAGAAATTTACCCAGATGATCCATCTCACGTTTCATGTCAGTGTTGTAAAGGTTCATGTAACCTTCGCGACCGCCCCAAAACACGTAATTCTCGCCGCCCAACCGATGCGTGACCTCCATCGCCTTTTTAACTTGAGCCGCAGCGTACGCAAACACGTCTGCGTTACAACTGGTCGCCGCGCCGTGCATGAAACGTGGGTTAGAGAACATGTTGGCGGTACCCCACAGCAGTTTAATGCCGGTCCGCTTTTGTTCTTCTTCGAAAACGTCGGCGATCTTGTCGAGGTTCTCGTGAGATTCAGCCAACGTGTCACCTTCTGGGGCCACGTCGCGATCGTGAAACGCGTAAAAAGGCGCATCCAACTTTTCCATAAACTCAAACGCAACGCGTGCTCGATTGATCGCGTTCTCAACGCTATCGGTGCCGTCTTCCCAAGGACGATTCATCGTTGGGGCCCCGAAGGGATCACTGCCATTGGCGCGAAAGGTGTGCCAATAAACGACGCTGAAGCGTAGGTGCTCCTTCATCGTTTTGCCCTCAACCACTTCCTCCGGATTGTAGTACTGAAACGCAAGTGGATTGTCGGACTCTGGTCCTTCGAATTTGATCTTTGGAATATCCGAAAAAGCGGTCATTTGTTTTGCCTCGGGTTTAGGTTGCCGCGCAACTTTGATAGTCGCGTGTACGAATTTTTGAGTGTTAACTAATCGAGAGCCCTACTCTCCACACATTATAAAAGGGCAGATCTGAAACCGGTCTCATCTTTTCGTCATCTTCGCATTGGTTTTCATTCGAAGCAACCACCAAACACACTTTCAATCGCGCTCAAATGAAGAATTGCAGGGCACAATTTTTAAGCCGAGGTTCACTTCGCCTGATATTTCGCCTGCTACATTTATCCTAGGAACTTCGTAATTGTTCATACACCCCGCGACGATCATTTTTTGCTGCTGGAGAACCTTTTGAGTAGATAGTCTCCCAATCGCGGCGACAACTGTGCCAATGCAAACGCAATCCGCGCTTTGCCGGGCATGACTAGATCCGCCGAGCGTTTCTCACAGGCTTCGCGAATGCGCACCGCAATCTCTTCGGGAGGAATTCCTTTGAGCTTAACACCAGCGCCAGGTTTCGCCGCCTCTTCAGGCAACATGGATGCTTGATCGGCGTAGCGGGTCCCTCCATCGGTGCGACGAATTGGCCCTGGGCAGACGAACAGGTAATGGATGGACCGAGGCCCCTCCAATCGTAATTGATGGTGATAGGCCGCCAGGGCGTGTTTCGAAGCCGAATAGGGTGCGACCAAAGGCCAACCCGTTTTTGATGCCAAAGATCCAATGTTCACCAAATGGCCACTGGTTCGATCCAGCTCTGGCAGCGCTGCCAAAGAGCAGCGCACCGCCGAAAGGAAATTGATCTCCATTAGCTCTTGAAAGTCCTCTATCCGAGCATCGGCCAAACTAATTCTCAAAGACCGGCCAACATTGTTGATCCAGACGTCGATCTGCCCATGCCGATTCTTGATTTCTTCCACCGCGGCGGCCACGCTTAGGCCATCGGTAACATCAGCAACGACACCACTGACCGCAGCTCCTGATTGGCTTAACTCATTCACCGTTTGTGTCAGCTTTTGCTCATCCCGCGCCAAACAAATCACCCGCGCGCCGACGCCAGCAAACTCAGCCGCAATTGCGCGCCCTAAACCGCTCGACCCGCCAGTCACCACCACCACTCTGTCAGTCCAGTTTGCCATATTTGATTTCTATCAGCTTCTCTTTGGCGTTATTTAAAGGGCTCAATCGCAGCATATTCCGCATTTTTACGCTCAGCAGCCCGATCTCTAGCATTTCGCGCTAGTGCTTTGTGACTGTTGAAAATTCGGTTTGGAAATATTAGCCGTTTTGGCGATAGCCTCGGTTATTGCCTGTTCAACCGTGGCTTTCGCCAAAACGGCTAATCCGAAAATTGAAGTGTCACAAAGCACTAGTAACCTAACAAGTTGATCGTAAATTTGGGAAGGAGGGTGTATAAGTTTAACAATTAGGCGAACTTTACTGGTTAGGTCTAAACTTTACGCCGCCTTTTCGACGAAGAAAAGAGACAGGGGGTTTCTAGAAAAATTAATTGGTACCAATCAGATGCAACCTAATCACAATAGCGCTTTGCCTTGCCAACGAATCCAAATTGCCTTGACAATTTTATGCGCCGCAGCATTAATGGCCATGGCCACCGGTTGCTCGGCGCTGCCTTTGGCATCCACTGCCGGCAACATTGTTGATTCGGCCCCTGCCTCTGCGGGCCAATACCAAGTCAAAATGGAATTTTTCAGCGGTTCGAAAATGTTCCAAGGCGACATCAATGGCCCGGTGACCATTCAAGATGCTATAGAGAGTTCGGGAGCCATTAAGAAGTTTCGCAACATGGAAATCGACCTCTTTCGCCAAGTCGAAGGCGCTTACCAGCCGCTGAAAATGGTGGCACTATACGATGCGTCCAAGAAGAGGGTTCGTCCTGAAACGGACTACGGCCTACGTGCCGGGGACAGTATTCGCGTCCGAGCGAAGTCCGAGAACCCGCTCTCTAAGGTGATGGGGGGCTTCGGTCAATAAATTCTTACCTACCGAAAGCTTGTCAATCAAGATTGATAATCAGTGTGCGTCGCCGGCGACCCATTGAGCCCCCACCGCTGCGCCGGTTTGTTGCATCAGAAAATTCAGTTCCCGCCGGACAAAATCGTGTGGAGAGTAAGACGCGATGGTAGACTGCAGGTCGACCATTAAACGTTCCACGAAACACTGACCGTCTACTGTGCCGAAACTCTCCACCCCATCTAAATTTGCCACGGTAATCGAATCGTCCAGCGTGCAACTTCAACCGGCAATCGCTGTTCTGGCATTTGCCTCAGGTTTCATTGCCCGATGTAGGATACCAAACGTGGGACCACTTCCAACATCTTTCGCTCACTGCCTAAAATAAAGTATGACCGCCAATTCTCAAGATGATCTAAAACCATTCCAAGCTCCGCTCAACGACTCCTCGGACTCAGCGGATGCGCCAACCAACAGCGATAGATACTGGGCCAAAAGTCTGAAAATTGTCGGAATCATATTATTCCTTTGGGCTTTTGTTTCGCTGGGTTGCGGGATCCTGCTGAGAGACATATTGGACAGCACTATGCCTTCTGTTGGCGGCGCACCGTTCGGATTTTGGATGGCGCAGCAGGGTTCGATTATCGGATTCTTAGCATTGCTGTTTCTTTATATGCTACTGATGAATCGGCTCGATCGAGCTCATGGATTCGGTGACGGAGACGAACAATGAATCAGGACATTTGGAATTTCATCTTCATTGGCGCTTCGTTTGCGTTGTACATTTTCATTGCCCTGCGTTCCCGCGCGGCCACCACGAAAGAATATTATGTGGCCAGTGGCGGCGTCTCGCCGTTGGCAAACGGCATGGCTACCGCAGCGGACTGGATGTCGGCGGCGACCTTCATTTCGATGGCAGGAATTATCGCGGCCAGTGGTTACGATGCGTCGCGATTCCTAATGGGATGGACTGGCGGATTCGTATTGTTGACGACCCTGATCGTCCCCTACCTAAGAAAATTCAATAAGTTCACCGTCACCGATTTCCTCGGCGACCGTTTCTATTCCAACGTAGCCCGCGCCGTCGGCGTGATTTGCGCGGTGTTCATCTGCATGACCTACATCATGGGTCAGATGCGGGGTGTCGGGCTGGTTTTCTCACGACTATTCGACATCGAGATTTGGCTTGGTGTACTACTTGGAGCCGGAATTGTCTTCTTTTACGCGGGCCTGGGCGGAATGAAAGGAATCACCTACACACAAGTCGCTCAGTACTGCGTGATGGTTTTCGCGTACACGATTCCAGCGATCTTTATTTCGATGCTGCTGACAGGAAACGTTGTACCCCAGCTTGGCTTGGTCGGAGACTTCACCAAAGAAGGCGGTGATGCTGTCCCGCTACTTACCAAACTCAATACGCTCAATTCCGAACTCGGTTTCTCTCAGTACACCGACGGCAGCCTCGGTAGGCTGGACATGTTTTGCATTACCGCAGCACTGATGTGCGGGACAGCCGGTTTGCCTCACGTGATCGTACGCTTCTTTACCGTCAAATCGGTGAAAGCCGTCCGCAGTTCGGCTTGCTGGACGCTGCTATTTATTTCCGTAATCTATCTGACAGCTCCAGCAGTCGGCGCGTTTGCCCGCACGAACTTACTGACCGAGATCCACGGCACGCGTTACGTAGAAGCCCCCGCCTGGTTTAAGAACTGGGAAGACCGAGGGCTGATCGCCTGGGTCGACAAGAACGGCGATGGGGTCATGCAGCATCAATCGGGCAACGCCTTTGACGGGAAGCCCGTCTATGCCGACGGGCGTGTCGAAGATGGACCGCGCGTCGTGACCAATTCACTGACCACCAATGGCAACGAAGTATTTTACGAAAAAGATATTTTGGTGATGGCCAATCCTGAGATGGCCGACCTTCCTATGTGGGTAATTGCCTTAGTAATGGCCGGTTGTGTCGCGGCGGCCCTTTCCACAGCGGCCGGCTTGCTACTGGTCCTGTCGACGTCCATTTCGCACGACTTGATGAAGAAAATCATCAGCCCCAAGATGAGCGACGCTCGGGAGCTGGCGTGGGCGCGGGGCGCGTCGTTCACGTTCCTGGTAATCGCTGCCTATTTTGGTATCAACCCGCCATCTGATTTTGTTGCCAAAACCGTTGCGTTCGCATTTGGTTTGGCCGCTTCATCATTCTTCCCGACGATTTTGATGGGCATTTTCTCCAAACGCATCAACCGAGAAGGCGCGATCTTAGGGATGATCGCCGGCGTCGGACTAACACTCAGCTATATTATTTACTTCCAATTCATTGCCAACCATAAGAATTACTTCTTGGGGATTTCGCCCGAGGGTATTGGGTTCTTTGGGATGCTGGTCAACTTTGCGGTGGCGTTTCTGGTCTCTGCGGTCACGCCTGCGCCACCCAAGGAAATCGTCGAGATGGTCGAACGCATTCGAAATCCTCAAGATGTCGGCGCCGCCACTCACGAGTAAGCCGGCTACGGGGGACGCGGAGGCTGGCATGTTTTTCGCTTGCAACCTGCGATTGCTTTGTTAACCGCAATCGCCATTACACTAATAAACCTTCGTGACTTGGAGGGGATGGGCAAAATTACAAAATATGATTTTTGGATATAAAGGGGCTCTAGTAAAAGATCTGGTAATACCTAAGGTTGAAAACCTGCCATGCACTGTGCCTCGCAAACGGTGAAGATTTGGATTTCCAATCCGAAGAATTGCTAGCGTCGCCCTAGCGGAGATTTCAACCAACGCAGTTTGCGGCGGCGTGGTTGCACCCCGATTCACGCATGTCGAATAATCGACCTTGGTTCAAAATAGGATGATTGGTAAAACTTAAATCAAAGTTCTGCTCTTCACGCAGAATTAGCAAAATTGCATGGACGCATTTGCCAAGAACTACCATGAAAAATCTCAATCGAGCGTTATGGATGACGCTCAAATATCGCTGGTCCCTTGTCGGATCATTCATATGCTGCCTCTGTGTCGCAGTCCTTTGGGGCGCAAATCTGGGAGCCGTCTACCCGTTTGTCGAGATCGTTCTACACGACAAATCCCTTCATGAATGGGTCGACGATCGGGCGGAAAGATCTGTCTCCGCAATCGCGAACTTAGAAGCTGAGATCGATGAACTGAAAGCCGCCGGCGGGTTTGGAAATCAACTCGCGTTACCGGTGGAATCCCAGCGAAGTATCAATCGACTGCAGTCAGATATTAGATCTGAAAACCGGCGTCTTGATTGGAACAAAAAAGTGAAGCCCTACATCACCAAGTACGCACCCAAGTCAGCGTTTAAGACGTTGGTGTGGCTGATCGCCTTCATGATAGTCGGCACGATTCTGCGAGGCATTTTCCTGATGGGCAACATGGTGCTGGTTGCGAGGGTCGGACAACGTACCGTGTTAGACCTGCAAAACGATGTGTTTCGAAACGTCTTGGACATGGAAGTTTCGGAGATGGACGTCAGAGGTACAGGCGATCTGATCAGCCGGATTCGCGGAGAAACGGGTGCCATTGGAAATGCCGTGATGGTGCTGTTTGGAAAAACGGTCCGCGAACCGATGAAGATGATCGCTTGTTTGGTCGGAGCGGCTTACATCAATTGGCGGTTGTTGATTCTATCCTGTTTAATCTGCCCCATCGCAGGTTATCTGATGATCGCGCTGGCCAAAGTAACGAAACGTGCCAACCGCAGAGCGATCGAAGAGTCCGCGAAATTGCTCGACCGGCTTTATCAAGCACTCACCTACCAGCGCGTTGTCAAAGCATTCACAATGGAAGATGGTGAACGCGAACGCTTTCAACATGTCGCCAACGATGTTTACAAAAAAGGCATGAAGATTGCTTGGTTCAACTCGCTGTCGCGAATCAACAACGAACTATTGGGCGTCAGCATGATCAGTCTCAGCGTTCTTGCAGGCGGCTATTTGGTTTTGAGCGGGCAAACAAAATTGTTCGGCATTCTAATGGCTCCGTCGGCGATGGAGTTCGGTGGCGTGATGGTGTTCTTTGGATTCCTGATCGGTATCGCAGATCCACTGAGAAAGATGGCGGACGTCTACAATACGATTCAGGGGGGCGTTGTTGCTGCGGATCGTGTTTTTCCTTTGATCGACCAAACACCTCTGGTTCATAGCCCTGAACACCCAACAATGATTCCAGCTGGCGAACTGCAAATCGAATTCGACGATGTGAAGTTCGCTTATGATCCGGGCAAACCGATTCTCAAAGGGGTTTCGGCCGTGATTCCATCGGGCGCATCGGTGGCGATCATGGGGCACAACGGTTGCGGCAAAAGTACCTTAATTAATCTCGTGCCACGTTTCTACGAAGTCGGTGGCGGGAGTATTCGCATCGGTGGCGTCGATGTTCGCCAAGCAGGCCTGAAGCAGTTGCGGCAGCGAATCGGATATGTGACCCAGCAAACGATGTTGTTCAATGATACCATCGCCGAAAATATTGCTTACGGCCAATTAACCGCTGATCGTGCCAAGATCGTCGAAGCCGCGAAGAAGGCACACGCTCATGATTTCATTCAAGATCTGCAGTTAGGGTACGACTCAAACATCGGCGAACACGGCGGCAAGCTTTCCGGCGGCCAACGCCAGCGCTTATCACTGGCTCGTGCGATTCTAAAGGATCCCGACATCTTGATTTTGGACGAAGCCACCAGTCAGATTGACGTCGAAAGCGAGAACTTGATCCACCAAACGCTGTCTACGTTTATCAAAAACCGAACGACGCTGATTATTACGCACCGTATTTCGACATTGGATTTAGCGGACTACATCATCTTAATGTCCGACGGGAAAGTGACTGATTTTGGAACACACCAACAATTGTTGGCACGTTGCCCCGACTATCAACGGTTGAGAAGCCTTGATCTCGAAGGGGCCGCATAATGGACCATGCCGCGAGACAACTCGTTCAAAAATCTGCGTTCGAACATGTTCGAAAGGCCAAAGCGATTCTCAATCACCAGTCGGCAGCGATCGCTAGGTTGGCAGAACGCGTGCCTGCAGATTTTGCTGTCGCGGTTGAAACGATCGCTGATTGCAAAGGTTGCGTGATCGTCACGGGCATGGGCAAGGCCGGTTGGATTGGGCAAAAGATTTCAGCATCGTTGGCCTCGTTGGGAACGGCCAGCCATTTCCTGCACCCCGCAGAAGCCATCCACGGTGATCTCGGGCGGCTAAGATCGGGAGATGTGGTATTGGCGTTGTCAAACAGCGGCGAAACGGCAGAGATTGTAAACTTGTTACCTCGTATTAAATCACGCGGCATTTCAATTGTCGCGATGACGTCGAAATTGGATTCTACGTTGGCCAATCACGCGTCCTTGGTTTTAGACTTCGGTCGCGTCAATGAATCATGTCACCTCGGACTGGCGCCTTCAGCCAGCACGACGGTGATGTTAGCGCTTGGCGACGCGCTGGCCTTATCGGTCTCGCAGCTGAAATCTTTCCAAGCAACGGATTTCGTCAAGTTCCATCCTGGCGGATCGTTAGGAGTGAAGCTTTCGTTGGTTACTGAAATGATGCGCCCTTTAGAATTTTGTCGTGTGGCAGAAGAGACCAAAACGGTGCGGGAAATTTACGTCACCCATCGAGGTGAACAACGGAGGTCGGGAGTCGTTTTATTGACCGATCCCTCGGGCAAGCTGTCTGGCATTTTTACCGATAGTGATTTGGCGAAGTTGCTCGAACGACAGATGGATAATCAGTTCGATGGCCCAATCGCTGACGTTATGACGCACCAACCGATTACTGTCGGCGCAAATGAGCGCACATCGGTCGCGATCGAAATTCTCGCCAGCCGAAACATCAGCGAACTACCGGTGGTCGATCATCGCAACCGGCCACTGGGGTTAATAGACATTACAGACGTCGTCAGCATGAGCTGAAGTTCGGTTACGATTCTGCGAAGACGATCTCAACTGGTGTCACTTAGCTCCGCGTCCCCCGAAAGATCGGCGTACTGATGATCGAGTGCTGGGCCTTCGTCTTAGGTTCGTTGGGGCCTCTGGCTGACCAAAGTTCTCTCACTGTCATGTCATCGGTGCCCATTCCCAACATCATAGAACCATCGTGAAACGAAGTTGGGAAAATTTTGCCGTCTTTAATTATGGGCGTCGCGACTCCGATTGGCATGCGCGTCGGTGTAAAAGGGTGACCCCAATAGACTTCTCCGGTGGAGGGGTTAAGCCCAACGCCGTGAACGGTTTTTTTTCCTGATTTCATGAGCCATTTTGGCGCTAGCAACGGTTCCGTTGTACGAAAGAACCGTGGCTAGCGTCAAAACCCTCTTCCAAATCACCTCCCCACCGTCGGCTTTGACGCAGTGCAACATACCCATCGCCCCAAGGCATACGCGCGATTCTCGTCAATGGTAACGGAGGCTCTCGGCCAATGGCACTTCCTTTAGACAAAACGCAGGATAATCTTATCAGCCGCCACGCGATAGCGTCCGGTCCTACTCGCTAAAAACCGGACGCTATCGCGTGGCGGCTGATGCGCAAATGCGTTGCATCAAGCTAAAGTAAGTGCCATTTGGCGCTAGCCCAGCGGTGTAGCCTGATCCTAGCAGCGGATGCATTTTTTGCATGACGGGTCCGTATTCTACTAAAATAAATCGATGTAAGATTTTGGCCGTAAGATCATATGAGAATATGAGTAAAGAGAAAAAAACAGCGGATATCCGTTGCAAATGCTGGTCATTTTGTCTCACTCGGTTGTCAAGCTTGAGTTTTCTCCGGTAGAAGTAATCTCCGCAATATAAACAATCCAACAAAAAATTAATGAATTCGAAAACCACTCCCCCCCCTACTGATTTGAGCTACAACGTTATCACGAAAACCCCGTTGCTTAAGGATGGGGACGTAGAATCTAAACGTGCAGAGATTCTCGAATACTTTCACGATTCGTTCTCTCTATATGAAAGTCTATTTGAATGTTTGGCTTCCGATGAAGCTTACTTTCGACGCGCTAACAATCTGCGGCAACCGCTAATCTTTTACTATGGTCACACATCTGTCTTCTTCATCAATAAGCTCAACGTAGCCAATTTGATCAACCAGCGCGTCGATCCGCAGATGGAGTCGTTGTTGGCAATCGGCGTCGATGAAATGTCGTGGGACGATCTCAATGATAAAAATTACGAATGGCCAACGCCGGAGAAGGTAAAGTGGCATCGAGACCAGACTCGCGTGATCGTAGACAAGTTTATTCGCGAGTGTGATTTCTCAATGCCGATCGACTGGAATAGTCCCATGTGGATTATTTTGATGGGAATTGAGCACGAACGTATTCATTTGGAAACGTCTTCCATTTTGATGCGTGAATTACCTATTGAAATGGTGAATGATCATCCGGTTTGGGGAAAAATTTGCCGGGAGGATCCAGAGGCGCCGCAGAACGAATTAATAAAAGTCGCTGGTGGAAAAGTAGAGTTGGGGAAATCGAAAACAAATCCAATCTATGGCTGGGACAATGAATACGGTTACGCGTCGGAAGAAGTTCAGTCCTTCAAAGCATCCAAGTATCTGGTTTCCAATCAAGAATTTCTAGAGTTCGTCGAAGACGGCGGCTATCAGAATGAAGCGATGTGGACCGAGGAAGGCTGGGGCTGGATTGAGTTCAGTAAGGCCCAGCACCCAGTGTATTGGCTCCGCAATGGCGATGCCTATCAGTTGAGAACGATGGTAGAGGTCATCGACATGCCTTGGTCTTGGCCAGCGGAAATTAATTACTTGGAAGCCAAAGCATTTTGCAATTGGAAGTCCGAAAAGACGGGGCGACATTTTCGAATGCCTACCGAAGCGGAATGGCATCAATTGCGTAATGCGATCGACACCGACCAGCCCTATTGGGAATCGGCTCCTGGAAACCTCAACCTGGAACATGGCATGTCGCCTTGCCCTATTAATCAGCACGGTTTTGGTAACGGGTTTTTCGACATTATTGGAAATGTGTGGCAATGGACAGAGACGCCGATCGACGGGTTTGCGGGTTTTGAAGTCCATCCGACCTACGACGATTTTTCGACGCCGACTTTTGATGGCAAGCACAATCTATTCAAAGGCGGTTGCTGGATCTCGACCGGTAATTACGCAATCAAAGACGCCCGGTATGCATTCCGTCGTCACTTCTTTCAGTATTCGGGGCTAAGATACGTCGAAGCCGCACCATTGCCGGAAGTGGAACCGAACGTTTACGAAACCGACCAGATGGTTTCGCGCTACATTGAGTTTCACTACGGTCAGCCACAACTAAACGTACCCAATTTCCCAAAGGCCTGTATCGAAGAAGTTGCAAAGCATCTTGACGTCCGCGAAACGAAACGGGCTCTAGATATCGGTTGCGCGACGGCTCGCTCAGCGTTTGAGTTAGCGAAATATTGCGACCACGTCGACGCGGTTGATCTATCGGTTCGGTTGATCGAAGCTCCAGCGAACTTGCAAAAGAACGGCCGCCAGCGCTATATAATTACGCAAGAAGGCGATTTGAACGACTTTCGAGAGGTCAACCTCTCGGACTTCGAGGGCTATGAGGACCTTAAGGACAAGGTCTCTTTCTTGCAAGGCGATGCTTGCAACCTTGTAGAAAAGTACAAAGACTACGATTTAGTTTTCGCGGGTAATTTAATTGACCGTTTGTACGATCCAGGAAAGTTTCTCAATCTGATTAAGGGGCGCATCGTTTCAGGTGGTTTGTTGGTTCTGGTTTCTCCTTATAATTGGGATGAAGAACATACACCGCATGAAAAATGGTTAGGCGGCTTTAAAGACAACACTGGCGAAAATTTCACGACGATCGAAGGCGTGGAGAAAGCGCTCTCACCCGAGTTTACAATGCTCGGAAGTGCAGTTAATCTACCGTTCGCCATTCGCGAAACTCAGCGGACATGGCAGTATGGCCAGTCCGAACTGACGATCTGGGAAAAGAAATGATTGCCGATGTATGACCGAAATTGAACGCGTCACTGCTGATGTTTTTCTTTCGCAGCTATATGCGCAGGATTGCCCGGACGCAGTCCTGCTTACGGAATATCCTTCTTCCAATAGCGACGCGACACGCTTTGGGAATCCGTCGAAGTACATTATCCACGACCCTACCCCTCCGCCTCGACGCGAGTTGCTGAAGGTGCTTGGCCCCCATCATTTGATGTGGGCTTGGGGGCAACACATTCCGGTTTGCTCAGAGGTTCAGCCGCCGCAAGCGATGTTGGATCATTGGCACCGCGTGCTGGGTGAACAAGCGGTTCCGCGATGGCGTGCGATTGAAGATGAGACACATTACATCACGTTATTTCCGCATCAGTCTCTACCAGCGGACTCTCAGGTCATTGCGCCTGATGGCTACTACGCTCTACACTCCAAAGAGGTCATACAAAAGATCGAATGTCCTCAGGCAGACGTGCTGGATGAAATAACGGTTCCTTGTCTCCTTAAGTTGACCCACGGCTATGCGGGACTGAGCAATTTTTTTATTCGTGAAAGCGTGGAAGCTGTTTCCGTTTTGATGGAAATCGAGGAGCAATGGCAAAACGCAACCTACGTTGTCAATTCCATTATCGATAGCATTGAAACGGATTTCGGCGTTCAATTTTATCTGAAGAAGAATGGATCGGTGGTTTGGTTGGGATTCACCGAACAGCGCTTTGACGAAAATGGTAAATGGAACGGCGGCAGTTTTTCTGCCGAGGCGCAAGAGCTTCATTTCGACGCCTTGGCAGCGATGGTAAAACCCGTAGCAAAGTATCTTCATTCTCAGAATTACTTTGGTGTTGTAGGAATTGATGTGGTAACTAACATTGCCGGTCAGCAATTTCTGGTGGATGTGAATCCTAGATTAACTGGAATAACGCCCTTCCTGATGGCTTCGCGTATGTTCGCTGCAGACGGGTTGGGCGAAGGGATCTATTTAGCAAGTTTCAAATTTTATGGACCGTTGGATCAACTGATTTCCAAAGCAGAATCCTTCGCGCGATTGGACGCCCCCGCGCGTGTCGTCGTACAGAGCGCGTTTGAAGAACCTACTGGCGATTCAACAATTTGCCATCTATCTGTGACCTCAAGATCGCAAAAGCAGAATCAAGAGACGCTCAGCCAACTGGGAACATCTTGAAAAAGCCATCGCTGACAACCGGTTCGATACCGGCGCACGTTCGTAGCCTTGCTATGCCGGCAAGCATCGGCCTATTTTTCCAGACGATGTACAACGTTGTAGATTCATTTTACGCGGGGCAAATATCGACGACTGCGTTGGCTGCATTGGGGTTGAGCTTCCCCGTGTTCTTGTTAATTATCGCTTCGAGCAGCGGAACGTCGCGCGGAACCTCAGCGTTGATCGCTAACGCGATTGGCAGTGACGACCAGAAAAGCCAACGGACGTATATCGCCCAGAGCCTTTCGATGGGTTTTTTGCTTTCAATTGCGATGACGATACTTGGTTTGGCCTTAGCCGGACCGTTGTTTCAGTTGATGGGCGCCGGTGGTGAATACTTGGAGACGTCGCTGAGTTACATTCGGCCTATCTTCATGGGCGCGACGTTTCAAATCATGAGTAGTTTGTGTAACGGGATTCTGGTTGCGCACGGCGATAGCAAGACTTTCAGCCGCGTATTGATCGTTGGTTTCTTCTTAAATTTGGCACTCGACCCGTGGTTTGTATACGGAGGTGCCGGGCTACCGGCGATGGGTATCACGGGGATCGCGTTGGCGACGGTACTGATTCAAATGTGTGGATTCATCTACATGTTTGGTGCGGTGATGCGGAGGGGATTGTTGTCAGGTTCTGACTGGAAGAGATTTATTCCCAATCTTCGGATCTATGCCAAGATCGCAAAGCAGGCTCTTCCGGCCAGCTTCAACATAATGTCGGTCGCATTGGGATTCTTTGTGACGACCTACTTCCTGAAAACGTTTGGCGAATCGACTGTCGCGGCTTACGCGGTGACCACACGCATCGAACAAATCGTATTATTGCCTTCTTTTGGTTTATACGCAGCGATCATTGCATTGGTGGGGCAAAACAATGGCGCGAAGAAGTTTGACCGAATCAACGAAACGATGCATGTTTGCAATCGGTTCGGTTTAATCCTGACGATCACAAGTTCAGCCCTTATGTTTTTGTTCGCCGCCCCGTTGATGCGAATCTTCTCCGATGATCCCGAGGTGATTGGGATTGGAGTGACCTGTTTACGAATTTTTGCGTTCGTTCAGTGGTCTTATGTGATGACGTCGACTCATATCGCGATGCTGCAAGCGATCAAGCGACCGATGTATGGGTTCTTTGAATCGATAACACGGAAGATAATTTTACCGATGCCGTTGCTGTGGCTGTTTATCGCACATTGGGAAAAGGGCCTACTGTGGATCTGGTACACATCAGCCACAACGACGGTGTTGATGACGGTGATCACCGTGCTTTACGCTCGATCGGTTTTGAATAAGCAACTCCAAGAGTAAGCTGCCGGAACGCTGGGCTGTTCTAGTGGTCTGTCAAAGCTCAATTTTCGGGTTGTGAACATTAGCCGTTTGGGCGTTAGCCCCGGTTTTCTATGCAGCAACCGTGGCTAACGCCAAAACGGCTAATCCTGTAATTTAGTTCTGACAAATCACTAGGCGCTATTTGGCAAATGTGAGCGCCCAATGGCACTAATTTTTGATTGCTGCAACGCATCAACGCACTAGCTGCCACGCGATAGCGTCCGGTCTCAAGCGCGTGGGACCGGACGCTATCGCGTGGCGGCTGATGAAGTTATCCTACGATTAGCTTAAAGTAAGTGCCATTGATCTAACGCCTTGCCGATCATTTTTACGAAAAAAAGAAGCCACAACGTAGTCATGGCTTCTTTTAGAAAGGTCGTGATGCCGACACGCGGCATTGGTTTTAACCACCTCAAGATTTGCGAGGAGCAGAATACGTTTGAGGCTGGGCCGCGTAGTTTTGTGAATAGGCGGGACGCGACGAACCGGCTGGCGTCGGGACTAAGGTTGGGCCTGCTTGGCCTTGATTTGAGTGGCTGGGTTGCGAATAAGAATGTCCGTAATTTTTCTGCTGCGGCGCGGGATAGGTGGCTGGCGTAAATCGGGTACCGCCATTGGAATAGTTGGGGGCCGAGTACGAGTTGCCGAAACGCGAGTTGTTGTAAGGAGCAACTGAATACGGTGATGAGGGCGCCGAGTACCTTTGTGATGGAGGTGAGTATCTTTGTGATGGCGCCGAAAAGCGACTGAAAAGTTGGGCAGATGCAGTTGAGCTTAAAAGCGAAACCGTCGATAAGGCAGCGATCGCGCAACAAGGGATGAGAAACTTCATGGAAGATGTCCTTCGCGTGTTAGAAAGTTGGAGAGAGAAACTTCACAATCATTCGGAAGCGTTCCACTAACTTTACCGGTTTACCTTAATACGACTCAATCCGATGGTTTTTCAAAAATCCGAATAGAGGCCAACAAGAATCGTTAGTTCTTTTACATTCGTGCTTTTGAGGGCTGGTAGATGCGACAATTTACTAAATCGACTTCAGATCTTGCGTTTGTCGATGAGCGTGATTGGCTGCGTCGAGTTTACGGGTATTTTTGGGGACGCATTACTCGCGTTTTTGAAACAATCGCTAGAGTCCACCGCTGGGGTTATCCCGACACTAATGCAAAAATCTATAAGCTTCGGGCCGCGAACAGCGGCAATCGACAGCTTTGGAAGCGTAACCCGCGTCCGACAAACTTTTGGCTCAGGATGCAAGCTTTACATCTTCAGATGGGTAGATAGACTACGTCAAAGATTCTGCGATACATGAGTTGGTCGGGCGATCGCTGGCGGACTAATTTCCGCGAGAGGAAAGTCCGGGCTTCGCAGGGCAAGGAGGTCGGTAACGCCGACCGATCGTGAGATCAGGGCAAGTGCAACAGAAAGTAAACCGCCGAACGGGTTTTTGAATCGCGTGGTAAGGGTGAAACGGTGAGGTAAGAGCTCACCAGCGTGCGGGGTGACTCGCGCGGCTGGGTAAACCCCTCCTGAAGCAAGGCTAAACAGAAAGCAGTGGCTGCTCGCCGCGTTATGACTTTCGGGTAAGCTGCTTGAGCCCACCGGCAACGGTGGGCCTAGATAAATGATCGTCCTTGGTGTTCACACCAACGACAAAACCCGGCTTACGACCAACTCGTTTTTTTATTTCGTACGGTTTTAAACTGTTTGCTCAGAGAAGAGCGCTCACAACAGGTTGAAAACCTGCTCCACGTGAGGCAGGTTTTCAACCTGCCATGCGCCGCGCTCGCTACGCTAGATCGCGATCTTCAAACAATACCAGCGACAGTAGCATCGCGATCAAACCGTAGAGAAACGTGTAAATGATGGCCCACCCTAAATACTGAGGCGGCACAAGTTCATTATTATTGACCGCAGCCCGCACATCGAAGTGGTCCAGCACCGGGAAGATAACGGCGATCAAATTCGAAAACGTGACCACTGGCGCAAACTCTACTAGATCCGATTGAACCATCATGGGCGTTAGATGTCCCAAGATGTAAATCGAAAAACAGATCAAAAAGTTTGGTAGAATGCCGAACCGTGTCGAAAGTGACACGCTGATCGCGACGAATACAATGACTTCTAAAAAGCATAAGAAGATCGCCGGGATAATGTACGTCGCCTCAGTGAAGCACTGTGCCCAATCTTCGACTTTCTGGGAAGATTCGCGCCCATCGTAGATGGGTTTATAGGACGTCCAGATCACGAACCACAACCCCAGTACGATAAACATTAAACCGATTGCCAACGCGATTCCCGAAAATTTTCCAAAGATGAATTGTCTTCGTCCAACAGGTTTGGATAGCACTGTCAGCGCTGTGCGGCCTTCAATTTCTTCTGCGACCGACTTACTGGCGGCCCAGATTGCAGTGAAAATTGCGAGTACGCGGATCAACGTTAAGCCGGAGTCCTTGTAAAGTTTGATGTCTTCGCCAAAAGTGTTGTAGGGAATGAAGATCGAAGTAACGATGAATGCCATTCCAATAACCACTACCAATAGATAAAGTGGCTGAGACACTTCTGTCTTAAAAGTCGACAATGCAATCGCGGCGACCTTGGGGGCCATCACGCAGAACAGCATATAAAAGAGGTAGATCATCACCACGAAGAACGCCGCCACTGGGATGATTGCTACTTGGGGAATCACCGGTGCGGTACGAACTTTGATGCTGACACTGGCTGGCATCGCGCCCAAGTTATTCACGTAAAACGTGTCGTAGTCCTTCTCTCCCAAACGAGCGTAACTTTTGGCGATGACGATTGGTTCGTCATTGGCTTCAATGTCGTAGACCAAACTGCGACTGGTTTCTGGAGTAATGGGTTCGGTACTGAGTTCAATTTGTTGATTTGTTTCAACGGAGATGCCAACCAGCTCAGAACCGCTGAAGTGAAGCTGTGCAGTGTCCCCCGAATGATTGATCGGACTTGGCGGAACCTCCAAATCGACGACCTGCGACCCAGCAAATGGTAACCGTGCCAGCGAAGACATCATCTCACCCGGATCGTCAACGAACTTCACAATGCCGAAACCGTTAAACGGAGCAAGGATCGCGCCTAGAACCGCGAAGATCAAAAACGCAATTCCGATGCGATTCATCCATCCTAAAAATCCCTCCGTGGCGAATGACCAGGTTTCGCCCGCCATTCGTTTTCCTACCAAACGCCAGGCACCATAGCCAACGCATAAGCACAGCGGTATCACAAATGCCAAAGCGAAAATCAGGTCGCCATCGACCCGCAACGCACCGTACTGCCAGCGGTAGCAGAGAAGGAATAGCACTACATAAGCTGAAGCCAATAGCAGGCTGAAGACGTGGTATTTGGTCGTTTTGGGCTGAACAGAATTAAATAGCGGAATCTTCTGCAGAACTGCCAGTTTGAACAGCATCAGAATTGCCAAGACGAATCCGACCGCAATCCCAACCGACAACAACCAAACTGGAGTCAACCAATCGGTGACTTGCGGGCGTTGGGCGAAAAAGACAAAGTCCGAGGCGAATCGAAGCATGTTTAGGCTTTGAAGGGGCTGAATGGTCGTGGTTATTAAGCAACTTTGCCCGAAAAAAATTCGGCTATCGGGTCACTACGATAATTATGGTACTTTGGTTCATATTCTTCAAAGGGAGACCCAAGAAAAAATACAAACTTGGAGCCAAATGATTTCAGCGTTAAGACCGGTGACCTTGGCCTGCTAAGATGACTTTTGGTGAGGACTTCCGTGATTTTAACATCAGACGTGAAAAATCTGGCGACGTTGCTATGAAAACAGCTCGTGGCAAACCCGAGGTTCATTGGCGGGGCCGATCAAACGCTGATTCAGCCCTTGAAATGGGAAGCTCAATTTATGCGGGTCGAGCCCCAGTGCGTGCAGCATCGTCGCGCTGAGGTCACGAACGAAAATTGGATTTTCAACCGCCTTGTAACCCAGCTCATCCGTTGCACCATGCGAGCCGGGTTTGGTGCCGCCGCCTGCCATCCACATTGTGAAGCAATCAGGATGATGGTCGCGGCCCAACAGTTTGGAACCGTTTCGTCCTTCGTTCATCGGAGTTCGGCCGAATTCGCCACCCCATACAACCAGTGTGTCATCCAGCATGCCTCGTTGCTTAAGATCCGCCAACAACGCGGCGATGGGTTTGTCTGTTTCCTTGCACTTTTTTGGAAACTGTGTCTCAAGGTCGTCGTAGTTTGCGGTTCCGTGTATGTCCCAGCCCCAATCAAATAATTGGATGAATCGCACTCCCTGTTCCACCAATCGCCGCGCCAGTAAACAGTTGTTGGCGAATGACGCCTTACCAGGTTCTGCGCCATAATCCTCGATCGTCTTTTTTGACTCGCGTGAAATGTCCATGACTTCAGGGACAGACACCTGCATTCGAAATGCAAGTTCGTACTGATTGATCCGCGTCAGCGTTTCAGAATCGTGATACTCTTCCAGTTCTGCCCGATTCAAGCGGTTGAGTGCGTCGAGGCTCTTGCGGCGGATGTCGCGCGACATGCCGTCGGGGTTACCAACGTACAGAATGGGTTCGCCTTCGCTACGACACTGAACGCCTTGGTAGACCGAAGGCAAGTAACTGCTGCCCCATAAGTTCTTTCCGCCGGAGGGTTGCGAACCGCCGGATACCATGACCATGTATCCGGGCAAATTCTGATTCTCTGATCCTAAACCGTAGGTCGCCCACGAACCGAAGGACGCTCCTCCAAACTGCGGGTTACCGGTGTGCAACATCAGCTGTGCCGGAGCGTGATTGAACTGGTCGGTGTACAGCGATTTTACGACACATAGATCGTCAACCTGGCCTGCGATGTGAGGCAGTGTTTCGCTGACCCACTGTTCGGTTTCACCATGTTGCTTAAATTTATAAACAGGCCCCATCAATTTAGGCCGGCCCTTAATGAAGGCAAATGTCTTGCCCTCAATCATCTCTTGTGGGACCAACTGTTGATCGCGTTTTGCCAGTTCTGGTTTGTAATCAAAGGTTTCGTGCTGCGGCGGTGAACCTGCCATATGCAGATAGATCACGTTTTTGGCACGCGGCGGAATATCGGTTGGTCTCACCGCCAGCGGATTCGATTCGTCGCGTTCAATTGATGCTGAATTTTCTGCTTTCGATTCGGCGGCAAGCATCTGGCTGAGCGCGAGTCCTCCTAAGCCGACCTGGCAGCTTTTGAGAAAGTGCCGCCGTGTTGTTCCTTGTGCCTGCTGTTGCAGGAATTCGTGATAAGCGTGGTTTTTCATCGCGTTAAAAATTCATCTAGGTTCAAAATGACATTCGCCACGACCGTCATCGAGGCAAGACGAACCGTGCTGTCTTGCTCTTTGAGATCTACATTTTTATGGCCGACCAACTTTGCTGCGGCCGGGACATTTTTTGAATAATCCTCCACCATCGAATTGTATAGCGCTGTCAATTCCTTCAAGTGAATTTCACGGGCCGGATGCAACAATGCCTGTTCAAGTCCACATCGAATCTGCCGCCGAGGATCATCGGAACTATCAAGCATCTGTTGCGCAAGCGATTGAGCAGCCTCGATAAATGTGATGTCGTTGAGCGTCATAAAAGATTGCAGCGGCGTGTTGGTGCGAATGCGACGCATGTTACAAACGGTCCGCGACGACATGTCGAACGTTTCAAACAGGGGGTGCGGCGAACTGCGTTTCAGGAATGTATATAACGCTCGCCGATTTCGATCTTCACCAGCACTGGCTTCCCACGTCATTCCCCCAGTGAACGCGTTGCGCACATATTTAACAGCATTGTTAGGGAAAACGGGCGGCCCGTAGAACTTTTTGCTCAACAGTCCCGAAACGGCCAACGCTTGATCACGTACGACTTCGGCGGAAAGCCTGAACCGCGGACCTCGCGCCAACAGACGATTACGAGCGTCTTTGGCCAAGTGGTCGGGGGTCGCTCGATTGTCTTGCCGATACGCCGATGACATCACCATTTGTTTTAGCAGTCGTTTTACGTTCCAGCCATTGTCACGGAAATCAACGGCCAGCCAGTCCAGCAAATCTCTGTTCACCGGTGCCGCTCCCTGGGTTCCAAAATCTTCTTCGGTTTCGACGATGCCTATTCCAAAAAACCGCGCCCAAAAACGGTTGACGGTAACTCGCGCGGTGAGCGAATTTTCATCGGCCATCAGCCACAGTGCTACGCCGTAGCGGTTGGCCGGGGCAGACTCTGGGAATTTGTGAAACGCTGCGGGAACCCTTGCTTCGACCTTATCGCCTTTGGATGTGTAACTGCCGCGGATGTTGACGAAGGTTTCGCGCCGCTGATTGTCGGCGCGCTCCTCCATCACGGGAACCAAGGTGGGGCTGTTGAGCTCCTTTTCTAATTGCTCCAATTTCCAACGTAGTGGATCTAGTTCTTCCTTTTTAAATGCATCAACCGGTTTGTTAAATTCGGTAACTGAAATACGAAACCGCGCGATATTCAAACCCGGATATGGCGAGGCATGAGTCAACGTAAGCCTCAAGGAACTAGGCGATTCCAACTTCAACGGTTCGGCCAGTTCCAACACGCCCGTTCGTTTGACCAGATACCCATCGACAGGATGTCTCACGGCCCAACCTTGTTTATGAGGTTGATCGCCGATCGCGTTTTTCAGCGGATGGTTTACCTGCGCGTGATCCGCTTTGGCGTCAGAGAATTTCAAATTAGAAATCTCTTCGCCGTCGATCAGTTGAGCCTGCAGATGGTTCAAGACAAAGGCTCCGCCATAGCCTCGTCCAACGTTGTTACTGGCCGTTTCTTCTGGAAACACTTCCAGGCGTAGGCCCGAGAACGTTCCCGCGGGCATGGGGATGTCTACTTCGTATTGATCGAAACGAGGGTTCTTACCGGTGGCCAAGACCGAATCGTCCTCTTGTATCTTCATCGTTGCGCCGTCACGCGATTTGACCGAACTTGGCCTCAAGACCTTCCATACTTCAGGTTCCGATTTTACTTTTTCGCGCAGAGCATCGACCTCTTGCCGGACTTTGACCAACGCTTCGACTCGTTCGGGCGGGAACATTCTTAATCTTGGGTGTTCATCCCTTTTATCGGCATCAACAGTTTGGTTAAAGTAGTCGAGAAATTGGTAGTACTCGGTCTGCGAAATGGGATCGTATTTGTGCGTGTGGCACTCGGCGCATCGCATCGTTAATCCCATCCAAACATTGATCGTCGTGCTGATTCGGTCCTTGACGGCGATAACACGAAACTCTTCGTCGTTAGTTCCGCCTTCGGTGTTGCTGAGCGTGTTGCGGTGAAATGCTGTTGCCAGTTTTTGGTTATCGGTTGCGTTGGGTAGGAGGTCTCCCGCGATTTGCTCAATCGTAAATTGATCCCAGGGCATGTTGTCATTGAACGCGCGAATCACCCAGTCTCGCCATGGCCAGATGTCGCGTTTTTTATCTTCTGCGTAGCCCATCGTGTCCGCGTACCGCGCGATGTCCATCCACATTGCGGCCCAGTGTTCGCCGTAAGCCGGCGAAGCAAGTAATTGTTCAACGATCGTTTCGTAATTTTGTTCGGTCGGATTGGCCGCGTAGGCTTCCACCATCTCTTGGCTGGGAGGCAGACCTGTTAGATCCAATGCTAATCGTCTGATCAGCCGGTGGGGATCAGCGTCATTAGAGGGGACCATTGCTGCGGAGCTTACCTGCGAGCCCACAAAGCGATCAATCTCGTTTCGGCCCCAGTCTTGGATGACCGGCGCTGGTACGTCTGGGCGGGTCAGAGGTTGAAATGCCCAATGTAGTTCGTAATCGGCGCCTTGCTGAATCCATTTCCTAATCAGCCCAACCTCTTCGGCGGTAAGCCCCTCGCCGTGTTCAGGCGGCGGCATACGGTCGTCGTCTTGAGAGCTAATGCGTGCGAACAGTTCACTACTATCAGGATCTTGGGGTTCGATTGCATCAAGGGCCGCTTCTCTTACGTCCAGTCTTAGATCGGCCGAACGGTTCTCCTCGTCGGGGCCGTGGCAAGATATACAATGCTTCGCCAGAATGGGGCGCACCTGATCATTGAAACCAACTCGCTCTTTTTCTTCTGCCGAAACATCCGACGCAGCGAAGGCTGTATTGGCGGTTCCGCTGATTAGAGACACCAACAAAAACAGCGCACAAGTCAACAGACCAATGAACGGGTGACGATTGTAATTCTGGGCGGGAGGCAAAGAGATCTCCAGAAAATTGAAAAGTAGCTAAGAACCCTATCGGCCGTATCGCCAAAATTGTTAACAACTACTTTATCACGCCGTGGTCAGTTCATCAAATGCAATCCGTTGGAAAGCCAGAAATAGGGACCGCTCCGATGGCAGTCCCTTTTTTTCAACTGTGCGGTGCTGGAATCTATCTTCCGATTCTTTTTGCGGTCTGCTTGATCCCGTTTTGGTGAAGGATCAGGCTTTTCGCGGAACCTTTGTTGGGCAGCTTAAATTCGAGCGTCGCTTTGACGCCTCTATAAGACCAGTGCGTTTTCGAGTCGGGGAAAACTTCTTGGGTGGGCTGATTGGTGATACCCACCATCAGATGCCCGTCGCGGTCCTTTACATCAAAGATGAAGTTGGCAGCGAGTTTGTATCGGCCGACCAAACGAGCGCGATGGTCAGCATCAATTTTGACCCCGAAAGCCGAGCCGCCTTTTCCTTTTTCGCCCATTTCCTCCACGAGTTGTTGTTCTCGCCAAAGAAGCTTGCGATTAGCTTTGGTCATCGGTGCGCTGTCGATGACAGTCTCCTTCTTTGTCTTGAAGTTTTGCAGGCGTAGCGTCACCGTATCGCCGGGTTTGTGGTCCATCTTCCACAACACTTCGACGAGATCTTCTCTGATTCGTTTCTCCCAACGGTCGCCATAGTGCTTTTTTGCGGCGGCGACAATTTCCTTGACCGGCACTCCGTCTATCTCAAGCCAGAGATAGGTTTCCTTTCCGTAGCCCACAAACACCTTTTCTTTAAAGAAGCCAACGGAGTTGAACGGCGATACCTTGGGTGCCTGTTTACCATTTTCAACCTGAGGTGACGACGTTTCTAGAGGTTCCTCGCCGGTAGCCTGTAACATTAGTCTTTTCGCGAGCTGATCGACTTCTCTCTCGGCCGTGTTGCACAGCACAATGATTGCCAAATTCTCGGTGCGATTGAGCAATAGCATCGAACGAGAGCCGCCCGTACCACCATTGTGCCAGTGGGTGCCGTCTCCCTGAATCATCCAACCCAACCCCATAGCAGAGCCTGAGTCGCTCGCCTCGGTGTGCTGTTGCCATGCTAACTCGATCGCTTCGCCCAACTTGCCCTCGGGAGGATTGAGTTGAGCTTTCGCGAAGAGCATCATGTCACTCATCGTCGCGCGTATACCGCCAGCACCGGGAAGGTCAGCAAAACTCCATGCAGGTGTATCCTGACCGAAAGATGAATGTGGTGTAGCGAGTCTCTTTTTCTGATCCTCGGATAATGAGACCGAGCAATCAGCCATGCCAAGTGGTTTTGAAACTCTTTCTTGTAGCAGTTGCTGATAGCTCTTGCCGGTATTCTCTCCAATCATATACCCTAGCACCGAAACAGCGAAGTTTGAGTACTCCTGCGATTGACCCGGAGATCGTGGTAGCTCAAGTTCGTTCAGCGCGGCCGCCGCTTTTTTCGAATCATAAAGCTTATACGGGTCAATGAGCGTCGTGGCGTCCATGTTAACCGGCAAGCGCGGCAGTCCGGATCGGTGAGTGCTCAGGTCAATCCATTTGACTCGCCGATAATTGTGCGAAGGGAACTTAATGTTTGCACCGTTGGGCGCATCCGCTTCGCCGTCGAGTTCGATCTCGCCTTTCACCACAGCGTCGGCCAACAAGAGGCTAGTGAAGACCTTGCTGATCGAGCCGAGTTCGTAGATCGTTGCGTCATCAGGTTTTACTTTTTGGCCAAGATGAACGGTGCTGTACTGATCGCCTTGAAAATATCCAAGATCACGGTTTGCTCGCGCGTGCAAGAGAGCAAATCACCGTCTGGGAGCAATCGAAAGCTTTGGGGATTAATGAAGCTTGCAACCAATGAATTCCGCTACGTTCATAACTGGCGAATCATTTGCTTGGAACTTCAGCTACCAGCAGACCGCGCGTACGGTCTTCGAAACGTATCACAAACGGGAGATAGGCGGCAACGCTGGCCGAGTCGGTGATGCGGGTTCCCCTCCATAGTCCAACGGTTTTTACCTTTTTGTTTTCACCGGGCTGTACTTCGATTTCCATTCCTGGGTGAGCGATCAAATCCGGTTCGCCGCCACGATTTGAGGTGAAGGTATAGGATTTACGATCCGAACCTGTGGTCGAAAAAACGACTCTTTCGTCATCAAGGAAGAAAAACTGAGGACCAAAAGGACCGAACGCGACTCCTTCGGTTACTCCCGGAGCTTTGGCTTTTGATTTTGCGATCAACTCTGGCGAGTCTGGTTTTTGGGGATCAACTAAAACGAGTCCTTGCTTGAATCCTCCTTTTTCCTTTGCGGGCCTCCACAGATATTGAACGGCCAACATTCCAGCGGGAGAAATTTTGAACGACTTAAACCCGCCGACAGGTTCGCTTGCTCCTTCAATTTTTTGTCCCGTTTGCATAGCCGCCCGCGCACCACTTTCATCCGCGAAAATAACAACTCCATTTTGTTTGCTACCGTCCGCTTTAAAATTTGCATAGGCCGCGATCTGCCCGGCGTCGTTCAAATCGGACATGGAAATTCGATCAAGCGTTGCTCCTTCAGGTAATCCGGAAAGCGAATCGCCGGTTTTAAGAATCAACTTTGGCGATTCACCAGAATTTGCCAACCAAATTCCCGTGCTCGATGTTCCCGACTTGGTGCCTTTGTACGATGCCGAAAAAATTACCTGACCCGAGGCGTTCTGTTTGAAATCACTGAAACCTGTGAACTTGGTGTCCGGTTCCATCCCGATTGCGGGCTGCCCCGTCTTTGCAAGAAGCTTGATTGCGTCTGGTTTGCCCGTCCACAGGCCGACTGGATTCCGTTTTGCATCAGGCACTTCAAAGACTGCCGAACGAAACGTTAAAATGCCTTTTGCAAAATTTACGTCCGATTGGATTCCATAAAACACACTGAAAGTACCTTCAGTGCCGATTGCTGGATCGCCAGTTTTAAGGATCGCCCGAAACTCTCCACCAAAATTCGTGAAGACTGCATGAGAAGTTTCGCCGCCTCTTGGTTTGTCGGAAAGTCGTGCGAGGGCGAGTACATTTCCATCGCCGGAATAACAGCTCTGAACATAGGTCAGCTTAAGATTTGGCTTGTCTTGCAACACCGCGTCACCCTTGCGAAGTAAAGGCTCAATCCCGCTGCCCGTCTCAAGAAAGAAAGCTTCGTCATTAGCAAACTCGTTAGTTGAAGATAAAGAGTAGGAATCGACGAGCCCTTTGGCTTTCAAACCGGCTTGGAACGCAGTTCTTCCGTTTGCATCTACCGAGACGTTGCCAAACCCATCGGGCCAACCACCGTTTGAGAACGTGACGCCCTCGCCCAATCCAACAACTGGCGTTCTTGTGAGTGCAACCGTTCGGAATTTTAAATTGGTATGCTCAAGGTTTTCTTGGGCGACGAGTGAAATTGGAGACAGAGTTTCCACCAATACTGATATCGCGAACCACAAAGCTGATATCTTCAATAAGTGATTCATTCAATCTCCAACATGAAAATGATAGGGAAACCCAACGCCGTTCACCCACCAAATATACGATAAATACTTTAGGACTGTCAAATTTTCAGAAGACAGCTTGGAGATTGATCCATTCCCAAATAGTCACCGCTTAATGCAGACGTTATTGAAATTACGTCGCAGTCGAACAATCTGGCATCGCCGGACCGCCCAAACGATGATAGAGAGGCGATGCACCGTTTAGAGGATGACGTTACCAAGTACATCGTAGGCTTTGATGGCGGCTTGCTTGTTGGGGCTGTTATCAAAACGGTCGGCGAAGATCGTCCAGATCATTTCGTCGCGCGGCGCTCCCTTGGTATCAGTGAGACGCTGCTTGAGAGTGGCTTCGTGGATGAATTTCAATTTCTCCGGCACACGCGCACTCGACAGGTTTCTCGGATCACAGTGAATCTCAACACGAGCGACTTTGCATATTTCAAACGCGACTTTGACCAGAGCGCCGGCGATCTCGGTGGCAATTCCATTGTTCACGTGGTCGGAGTGGATCCAGTATCCAACTTCATACGCATTTGGCCCCACCCTCGGATGTAGCCCCGTACCACCAATTATTTTTGATTCGTCGGGGGTGAATATCACGAACATGTAGTTTTCATCCAGATCGAACTGCCCTCGGAAGCCTCGCAACCGTTGCGCTTTTTCGGCGACCGATTCAGGTTCAAATCCAGCCCAAGGCATCCACTGACGCAAGTCTTCTAGGCTGGCCGTGATCGCGTCTTGCATTAGTTTCGCATCGCCCGGTTCAGGACATCGCATTACCGTGCGTTCGGTCTCAATGCGATACGGCGGAGGAACTGAGGCGTTGTCTTGCGGAGTGTCGTTTGCCATCATTTACCTTCAAAGTGAAAAGTTTATGCATGCTGCCGAAAGCGATTATTGGAGACATTCATATTATCAATGGGTTCGCGCACAACAGAAGATTATTCATTAGGTTTTGCTACGAAAGAAGTTATGCCCGGAAAGTTCAATACTACGACTTCCGCGTTGAAAAAAAAGCTCGCGCCACCCTGAAGAACAATGACGCGAACCGAGCAGGTGAGACAAATGGAGTTAAAGCGTTTTGCTTCAATAGCCGCGGCACAAGCCCGACGCGTGAGGTTTCTCCGAGCGTCGTGACACACTTGCTGGCGCTGCGGGTTTGTATTTTGGGGATCCCGCCGCCGGTCATGGGACGAGAACGATCGGTTTTCCGTTGGTGGCTGAATAAATCAACAAAACACTAGTGACGAATTTCCATCGCCGAAAATTCGCCCGTCGGTTCGGATTTGGTCACCTGCATATCCGTGACCTTACCGTGAGTTGATTCCGAGAGATCGGCGACGTACTTTCTCAGCTGATCGGATGCCCCTTCGACGATCATTTCAACCGACCCATTGGGCAGATTCTTGACCCAACCTGAAACTTCGTAGCGCTTCGCAACCTCACGGCTGGTGTAGCGGAAGCCGACGCCTTGGACGCGGCCGGAGAAGTAGATGTGCCAACGTTTCACCGGACGTTACTTTCTCAGTTCCTGAGTTAGTTTGCCGAAAGCTTCGCGCATCTTTACGTTCTCGAACGGACGCAGATCCGGAACTGCTAAATTCGAAATCGAATCGAAAGCGCGGCGACTGGTGGCCAACAGGCTGGCGACATCCTTGCTCAGGGCAACCGTTTTATAGGTGTTGGCAGCCGTGAGAATGCTCTTCTTGCATTCTAAATTAGCGACCATCATTTGATGCTTTTGCTGAGCCAAAACTTGTTTGTAGGATTGAGCCGCATCGAAAGTCAATTGGTTGCTGTCGATGTTGTTCTCCAAAACCCGCGCGTCGGCTCCGGCGTTGATCGCCTTCTTCGCCTCGGCAATGTTATGTGTCGCCTTTTCAGCGAACTCATCAAGTTTGGGATAGTATACGTCATCCACGTTTTCAACAAACTTGTTTTGTAGCCGTTCGACGGTTTTCAATAGCATCAAGTAAACGCCGTAGTACTTTTTGGCCGCCTCAAGATCCTCGCCCGTTTGTTCGGTTAACTTTTCCAGTTCCAATGCAAATGCTTTCGCGTTGTCGAAAATGATCGACACACGCACAAACTCGTCTCCGGTGATAGACTCCAGAAGCATGTCAATTTTTTCCGCGTCCAGCTTCATGCCGATGCGTTGGAGTTCCTTCACCAACTGAACTTTCTGTTCGTCGATTTGTTCTTCCAGAAGGAGTATCTTCTCATTTGCGGCGTCGATCTTCTTTTGGTATCCCGATTCGGTGACTACTAGAGGGTTGTAGCTTTTGACCGGTGCCGAAATGATCTTGCGCTGGTAGACGGTCAGCTCCTCACGTGTCGCTTTGATTTCGCCACGGATGTCGGAGATGCGATTGCGTCGGTCGGAGATGCTGGAAATGCCGAGCGCTCCTGCGGCGGCATCTAAGTATCCTTCAATCTTGCTCTCTTCAGATTCCTGCGTACGACTGAAGTAGTCGTAGAAGGCGAGATCGTCTTCTCCGGGTAGGCTTTCCTGAGCGTCGAAGACTTCGAGCGCCTCATCCAGTGCACCGTGGGCTTTCTCAAAGAAGCGATTGGTTTCGGCTTCTTTTTGTTGGAAGATTTCTTCGGTTTGGGCGCAGAGGTATTCTGATGAAAAAACCGTCCAGCCAATCAAGCTGATTATCAGAATGCATTTGTTGAAGATGGTCATTTGGCGTTATGACGACAGTAAAGTTTAGGGATACGGAATTATAGCGGCAGAAGTTGATATCAGCAAAATCAATGTCTCGTGTTTTGTAGGTACTTCAAGACTACCCTTTGAGGGGCCACGAATGTTGCGGCAAAGACAACGCATACGAAGTCCCGTTATTTAGTGATATTCGAAATAGGGTGGCGATATTTGGAAA
>Ga0115031_1000456_pt1 | contig 29161 bp, 18 predicted proteins | sample Maine_Asex4_meta_FD_87301 | JGI IMG/M metagenome (GOLD analysis project Ga0115031, IMG submission 87301) | Marine algal microbial communities from Maine, USA - Maine_Asex4_metaG | ecosystem: Host-associated > Algae > Red algae > Unclassified | place: Maine, USA | collected 2015-01-05
ATCGACGGGTCCCGCTTCGTTAGCCAGGGCGGACGACGGGATGCGGGCGGCACCACCAATACGCTGAGCAATAAAATCGGCGCGATCCGTAAATCGAAGGTGGACGGCGTAGACCTGAATTACTACAACGGCGTCTTGCTGGAGCCGGTCGTTCCCGTTCCCAACGGTACCCTCACGCCGGATTCCCTGACGGGGCTTTCCGGTACTCAACCCAACGCCGTTCGCATCGCCATTCTGGATACGGGCATCGACTATGACCACCCGGACCTGCGCGATTACGTACGGATGACCGGCGACGGCCTTTCCCCGACGGACGACGCCGACGACAATTGCCTGAACGACGACCCCATCGGCTGGAACTTCGTGGATGACAACAACAACCCGAATGACGACAACAGCCACGGCACCCACGTGGCGGGCATCATCGCCGGGACGCTGGAGCGCTGGGGCGGAAGTGACTGCAACTACGAGTTCGTGCCCTACAAAACGCATGACCACAACGGCGTCTCGACCCTCTTCGACGTGGCCTGCGCGACCTTCCAGGCAAGCATCGACGGGGTGGACCTCATCAACGACAGCTGGGGCTTTTTCGGTGACTCCAGTACCGTACTCCGTAACGCGCTGGATACGGCGGCGGTCAATAACATCCTGGTGATCAGCGCGGCGGGTAACGACCAGGTAGACCTGGGGCGGCAAGCACAGTACCCGGCTTGCTACACCGCGCCGAACGTGATCACGGTAGGCGCGCTGCAACCCGACGGCGGAATCTCTGGAAACGGCGGGCCGTTGGCGCCCGGCGGCCTTCGTCTGGAATTCTATTCCGAACCCGCGTTCTCCTTTACGAACTATGATTCCGTGTGCGTCGATATCATGGCACCGGGAACGGACATCAGCAGTACGGTTCCCGGCGGCGGCTACGCGGAGAAGGACGGCACTTCTATGGCGACGCCGATGGTGACGGGAATGGCGGCGGCCGTGCTGTGCCGACAATCCGGCGGCGGGATCGATTCCATCAACTTCGCCGTGGTGCGCGACTCCATCTTGTTAACGGCTGAACCCAGCAGTTTTTACGATACGATGGCTACCGACGGGCGTCAGCTGCGGGTGCCGGTTTCCCTGTCGGTGGCCGTTACGAACCTGTCGGTGGCGGAGGGTTTCCGGGTTTTTCCCAACCCTTCGGTTGGCAAGGTGACGGTCGAGTCTTTGGCCACGCGGCGCGCAACGGGCGTTTCGCTGATCGGGCTCGACGGCCGGGAGGTCTTCCGCGCCGGCGGGCGGGCGTGGACGGCGGGTGAGCGGCAAACGCTTATCTTGCCCCGTCTTCCCGCGGGCATTTACTTGCTGCGCATCACCGGCACCGATTATCAATGGACACAAAAACTGATTCGCTTCTAGGCTTGCTTTTCCTGCTCCTCGTTCCAGCCGTCTTTTTCGCGCAGGATTGGGGGGCGGGGACGCGGGATGCCATGGAAAGTAAGGCCGAAGGGCACTACCTCCGGGGCATCGAGCATTACGAAGCCGACGTTTACGACAGCGCCGTTTTTTACTTTCAACGATCGGTCGATATCCGGGAGGAACTCTTCGGTGCCGCGCCGAATCTGAAACTTGGTAAGGCCAATCACCTGCTTGGCTCCAGCCTCCGCCTGAAGGGGGAAAGCTTCGCCGCCGAGCCGCCGTTGCTGCGCGCCATCGCCGTTTTTCAAAGCCTGGACACCGTACCCGCCTTCCGCGTCACCCGCTCTCGTAACGATCTGGTAGATGCCTGGACCGATCGGGGCGACTTCGGTCTTGCCGAGCGCATGGCGGGGCTGATCTACCGCGACGCCATGGCCACCGATGACGTCGAAAACGTTGTTTCCGGTCTCTTGGGCCAAAGCAACCTCTTTCTGCGCAAAGAACAGTTCGGGGCCTCCAAAGCAGCATCCCGGAAGTTGCAAGCCTACATCCGGGAGCAATCCCCGGGCATGACGCCGGACGACCGGGCCTACTACCACCTGCTCGCCCAATACGCCGGGCTCAACCTTGGTACCGCCCTGACGGAGACGGACAGCCTTGAGCTGGCCGAAGACGCTTACCTGCGCGCCATCCCTACGCTAAAGGAATGGGACGACGCGCCCAACCTGCAGGTCACTTACAACAACCTCGCCGGCAGTTACGTCGAAAGCGGACGCGTCCGCCTCGCCGAAAAGTACCTGGGGCTGGCGCGCGCGCTACAGCCGCGGACCAACGACCGGCGGATAGCGGCGATTACGGAAGATAACTATGGTGAACTATTCCTGGCTACCGGCCGGCCACGGGAAGCCCTCGGCGCTTTCCAGCGCGCGCAGGCCATCCTGCTTCCCGGTTACGTGGCCGAATCCCATGGCGATGTACCACCCGACGGTAGCCTGCGGTACGCCAGTTACCAGACCGACCTCTTCCGCTATCTCGGCGATCAGGCCGAAGCACTAGACGCGCTCATTGCGGGCGGAGCGGATTACACCGATGCTCAGCTTGCCGTTTACCGCGCCGCTGACCGTCTGATCGACTTCATCCGCGCCAACCACGACGGCGGGAACACAAAGCTGTTCTGGCGCGAACGCGTGATGCCGCTGTACGAAGCCGCCATCCGTCGCTGCCACGCGTCCGACCGGCCGGCGGAGGCCTTCGCCTTCTTCGAGAAAACAAAAGCGGTGCTGCTGTACGAAGCACTGGCCGATAGCGACGCCCTGAAGCGACTGCCGGACAGCCTGCGGCAGCGAGATTTGCTGCTGGCCCGTCGGTTGGCCGAAGTGGCGGATGACCCAACGGCTTTTCTCGCCGCGCGGTCGGCGCTGGAAAAATCACGAAACGACCTGGCGAATGACTTTCCGGTTTACGCGCGGGCGGGCGAACGGTTTGAGGTTCCCGAACCGGCAGACTTCCACCGTCGGCACCTCGCGCCGAAAGGCAAGACCCTCGTCCACTACTTCTTCGGTGCCGAGCGGGTGTACGCGCTTACCCTCAACGACGACGGTCCGCGGACCTTTGACCTCGGCCCGACGGATTCGCTGACCCGGATCGCGCAAGCCGCCCTTACCTGGTTCGCCGGGCCGGGAAAGATCGAGAACGACCCGGGGGGCTACGCAACGGCGGCCTACGCTTGCTACGGGGCCTTTCTCCTTCCATTGCACCCGCCTCCGGGCCCTCTGCTTATCATTCCCGATGGGCCGCTCACTTACCTGCCGTTTCCCGCACTGCTGACGGAAGTCGGGCAAGACGGAAGCCTCGGCCGGCTACCTTATCTTCTGCGTCAACACCCGGTTTCTTTTACTCATTCCGCGGGGCTGCTGGAAAGAATCGGCGGCACCGTAAACCAGCGGGCCGGCATCACCGGTTTCGCGCCCTTTACCGACGGGACGGCGATGCCCGACTACCCTACCCTGCCCTTCGATCAGGACGAGCTCAGCAGCCTCGATAAACGCTTTGACGTGACCCTGCTGCGGGATAGCGAGGCGACGCTCGAACGCTTCACGGCCGAAGCCCCCTCGGCGGCCGTCCTTCACCTTTCCACCCATGCGTTTTCTTCGCTCGATGGCGTACCGCCCCATCTCGCCTTTTACGATAGTCTGCTCTACCTGCGCGATCTTTACCTCGAACGGGTCAATGCCGAAATGGTGGTGCTCAGTGCCTGCCGGACCAACGTCGGTCAGCTTGCCGTCGGGGAAGGCGTACTCGGCCTGGGCCGCGGCTTTTTCCAGGCCGGCGCGCGCAGCGTCGTCGCCAGCCTCTGGAACGTAAATGCTTTCGGTAGCGGCCACGTCTTGCGCGGCTTTTACGACCAACTGAACCGGGGAAAACCGCGTGGAACCGCGCTGCACGCCGCACAACTGGCTTACCTCGATGACCCGGCGATCAGCCGGCGCAGAAAGTCGCCCTATCTCTGGGCGGGCTTCAATTACTACGGGCCGGATACGCCGATCGCGATCAGCCGGCTAACGGTATGGAGCATCACGCCGCAGCGAATTTTGGCCGGTCTGATGGTGTCGGGCTTACTATGGCTGGGTATCAGGAGCAGGCGGGCGCGAAAGTAGAAACGAGACGTTTAATAGAAAGACAACTCGCTACCGATCCAACTTTATGAAATAGAAACCGCCGGTGCCTCCGTAAGAAAGCACCGGCGTTTTCGTTGGCGGTCTAGCAATGTAGGTCTAACGAACTAGTACCGGTAGTGCTCCGGCTTGTACGGGCCACCGACGGGGACGTCGATGTAATCGGCCTGGTCGGTGCTCAGTTCTTCCAGCTCTACGCCGATCTTGGAAAGGTGCAGGCGGGCTACTTTCTCGTCGAGGTGCTTGGGCAGCATGTACACCTTGTTTTCGTACTTGTCGCTGTTCTCCCACAATTCCAGCTGCGCGAGCACCTGGTTGGTGAAGGAATTGGACATCACGAAAGACGGGTGACCGGTACCGCAACCGAGGTTCACCAAACGGCCCTCGGCCAAGATGATGATGTCGTTGCCGTCTACGTTGTAGAGGTCGACCTGCGCTTTGATCTCGTCTTTGGTGTGGCCGTAGTTCTTGTTGAGCCACGCCATGTCGATCTCGTTGTCGAAGTGGCCGATGTTACAAACGATCACCTTGTCGTTCATCGCCTTGAAGTGCTGCTCGGTCAGGATGTTGAAGTTACCCGTGGCGGTAACGATGATGTCGGCGCGGTGGATGGCGGTCATCATTTTCTTCACCTCGAATCCGTCCATCGCGGCCTGGAGGGCACAGATGGGGTCGGCTTCGGTGACGATCACGCGGGCACCGGCACCACGCAGGGAAGCGGCGGTGCCTTTACCGACGTCGCCGTAACCGGCCACGATGGCGACCTTACCGGCCATCATCACGTCGGTAGCGCGGCGGATCGCGTCCACGGCGGATTCCTGGCAGCCGTATTTATTGTCGAACTTCGACTTGGTGACCGAGTCGTTCACGTTGATGGCGGGCATCACGAGGGTGCCTTTCTTCATCCGGTCGTAAAGGCGGTGAACGCCCGTGGTGGTTTCTTCGCTGAGGCCCTTGATGCCGGCGGCCAGCTGGGGGAAGTCGTCGAAGACCATGTTGGTGAGGTCACCACCGTCGTCGAGGATCATGTTCAGCGGCTCACCGCCGGGGAAGGCGTGCAGCGTCTGCTCGATGCACCAGCTGAATTCCTCTTCGTTCATACCCTTCCAGGCGAATACGGGAATGCCGGCGGCGGCGATAGCGGCGGCGGCGTGGTCCTGGGTGGAGAAGATGTTGCAGGAAGACCAGGTCACCTCGGCACCGAGCTCGACGAGCGTCTCGATAAGTACGGCGGTCTGGATCGTCATGTGAAGGCAGCCGGCGATGCGGGCACCCTTGAGCGGCTTGCTCGCGCCGAATTCCTCGCGCAGGGCCATCAGGCCGGGCATTTCGGCTTCGGCCAGGCGAATCTCCTTGCGGCCCCAGGCGGCGAGATTGATGTCTTTTACTTTGTAGTGGGTTGCGGTCGCGACTGCGGACATATGCGGTTCTGTTTGAATTGAGCCGCAAAGATACGATGTACTCGGGAAGTGTTGTCGTTTCAGCGTCACATGGTCCGTTCGACCCTGACGTAGTAGGCTCCCAAATCCCCCATCTTGTCGCCGGTGTCGATCTGGGTCTGGAGTTTAATCGGCCCGGCCTCCAGCCTGACGTTGCGTACGACCAGCACCGACTCGCTCGCCCCGGATCTTTCGTCGGTCACCAACTTGTCGTTGACGTAGATACGGCAGCCCGAAAGCGGGATAGACGCTCCGGCACTATACGGCTCGCCACCGGGAACCGGCTCGCCCGCGGGCATCTCGAAATCGTAGCTCAGACCCAGGGAGATCGGCCAACGCGCCAGGGAGAAGGTGTAAGTGCCGGCTTCGGCGACATCCAGTGCCCACCAGCCGTTGTTGACGTGCGCCGCCCGAATGTGCCGCTGGTGCCACGGCGGCTCGGCCTCCGTGTGCCAGTCGTGGCCGGTCAGGTAGACGGGGTTGGCCGCCGGGTGACCGACGACGATGCGGTTCATGATCTCGAGGTCGGGCTCCAGGCGCGACCACCATCGTTCGTAGGCCGCGTTGAGGTCCGCCGCCAGATCGCCATGCTGCTCGATGATGTTGGTACGCTGGCCGGGGTCGTCGGCCAGATTGTAGAGTTCTTCGTGGTTGATGAGCCGCCATTGGCCGCGCATGACGCAGCTGCGTTTGTACTTCACGGGCAGGTCGCCACGCTGGGTATCGACCACTACGACGCGGTCCGTTAGATCGTCCTGCCGGCCGCTGCGGATGAGCGGGAGGAGACTTTGGCCGTCCAGCGCATAATCGGTATTCACCTCACCGCCGAGATAGTCCACCAGCGTGGGCATGAGGTCGGTGTATGCGGTCAGTTCTTCGTAGGAAGCCGGCGCGATAGCCTCCCCGGCCGGGAAGCGCAGGAAGAGCGGTACCCGGTGCCCCCCTTCGTATTCGTCTACTTTCTTACCGCGCATGCCGGCGTTGTAGCCGTCCGTAACGTGCAGGTCCTGATCAAAGCGTGCGCCGCCGGAGGTGCCGTTGTCGGTCAGGAAGACGATCAACGTATTTTCGTCCAGCCCTTCGGCGACCAGCATCTCCCGTAGCCGCCCCAGGTTATCGTCCAGGTTAGTGATCATACCGTAGAAGTTGGGGTTGACCACTTCCGGATTGTCGACATAGGGCGCGCGGTACTCGTCCGCCACGTGGTACGGCCCGTGCGGCGCGTTGGTGCTGATGTAGCTGAAGAACGGCTTGCCGGCCGACTGGCTTTCCTTCATCCACGCCATGCTTTCCTCGAACCAAACGTCGGTGCAGTACCCCTCGAATTTTTCCGGCGCGCCGTTGCGGAAGTAAGTATCGTCGAAATAGTCGTTACCCCAGAAATCCGGCGTTTGCCCTACCCCACCGCCGCCGTGAATCAGCACTTCGTCGAATCCCCGGTCTTGCGGCCGGAAAGGGTAATTGTCTCCCAGGTGCCACTTGCCGAAGATGCCGGTAGTGTAGCCTTCTTCCTTCAGTTCTTCGGCCAGCGTAACGAACCGCTCACCCAGCAGCGACCGACCGACGACGGTGTGCCAGGTGCCCGTCCGGTTACAGTTAACGCCCGTCATCAGCCCCGCCCGGGTCGGTGCGCAGGTCGTCCCCACGTGGAAGTTGGTGAAGCGCACGCTCTCGTCGTGCAGCCGGTCCAGGTTTGGCGTGCTGATGTTGGGATTACCGTGCGCACCGATCTCCCCATACCCCTGGTCGTCAGTCAGGATGAGGATGATGTTCGGGAGAAGTTTGGATATATCACTCGTCTTTGCCGTGCAAGATGACAATAAAATTATACATAAAAATAAAATTCCGGAGGAGTAAAATCGCATAGATTGTATGGCTTAAAAATGTGAAATCAATGCAGACGCTGACGTTATTCGTATGAAGACCGGGGTAGACGATCAAGCGGTACCTCCCGCAATACAAAATGCCCAAAGTCTTCTCCCCATGTCCGGTACGTTAAGCCCGACGGGTGTACGCCGTCGCTGAAAAAGGCCGTCGGGTCGTCGTTCATGTTCAGCCGCTTTGTCCAGTCCGCCAGGCGGATGACCTCGGCGTTGTAATAAAGGTTGGGCTGTCCTTTGATCAGCGTGGCCAGTTCCCGCCCGAAGAATTCGACCATGCTGCCGAGGGTCAGCTTCAGCACGCGGGTGAACGCTGGGAATTCTTTGATCGGCGGCATGTTGGGAAAAACGATCGGCGTATCCGGTCCGAACATCGTTCGCAATTCATCGATCACGGCTTGCATGTCACGGCGAAAACCGGCAGGGGTGTTCATCTTGAAAGCCTCGTTGCCGCCCATGCCGAGCACCACGAGATCCGCCGAGCGCTCCGTGACTTCCGGCAGGGTTTCGTGCAGCAAACGCTTGAGGGTAAAGCCGCTGCGGCCGTATACTTTCCATTGTACTTCCCGCTCCAAGCCTTGCACCAGCGTGCGCGCCATAGCCCCCGCAAAGCCTTCCGCGTGAGTAGCTACGCCGACGCCCGACATCGTGCTTTCCCCGATCAGCACCAGCCGAAAGGGCGGCCCCGCGCCCGGCTCCGTGCCCTCCGGGCCGGCGGCGTCGGGCAGCCGGGGCACGGAAGCGATAACGCGCTTGCCCTGGTAATACATCACGGGCAGCAGGGGAAGCATCGCCGCGCCGCCGAGCAAATATTTCAGTTTCATTGGTTTAACGCTTTTCCCAGCTTCCCGAGGTACTGCGCACTGGTTTCCTTGAGGTAAATGCCCAGCGTGAAGGCGGTCTTGTCCAGCAGGTTGGTGTCGAAGATCGTATAGTCGAACTGGTGGTCGAGCCCCTTCGTCAGCGCCTGCCGCTTGCGGGAAAGCAACTCGAATTCCGAACCGCTGATGTTGTTTTTCCCGCCCGCGTTGACGTAGCCTTTTAAACGCCGTTCGGTGTCTTTCAACCCTCCGTCAAGAATTTGGAGTGCGTCGCAAGCCTCGGCCAGGATCTTACGTTGCAGGTTGATGCCGTCCATCGCCAGCGTCTTTTCCGATTCGATTTCCCCTTTCGTTTTATCGACGTTGAAATAGTGCGCATCGATGTCCGAATTAAATCGCTTAACCGTTTCCAGGTGCATTTCCGCCAGTCCGCGCATGGGCTCGATGATGGCCAGGAACTTGGTCATCTGTAGCTCGTGGTACTGCTTTTCGCCAGCCAGTGAGCCGCGTTTATGCGGATCGTTACTGACGAAAAACAGCCGCATGGTCTTGTTTTTCACCTCGTGGTCCACCACCCGCAACTTGCTCAGCATTTGAGAAAATCCTTCCGCCTCGCCGTTGAATTCCGCGATTTTTTCCAGAATGGCATCCAGCGCGTCCGGGCCGTCCTCAAAGCGGTGATCGTTGAACGGGTCGGGGGTGGAAAACAGCGGTTGCGCCGCGGGCTTCTCGCGGGGCGGCGTCGGTTTTTCGTTCTCCGGCGGGTCGAATAAATCATCGTAGGGGTTAGGCATATCGGCAAGTTAAGGCGCGCGGAGTATATGATTTCTGACTGCTTGACTATTTGACTGATTAGGCGAGATCGCGGGATGCCGCGCAGAGATCAGGCCCCCTGTTTTTCTCCCGAGCCGTCCGGTACTTCTCCCGTCCGAATCTGGTGCGACGTCACGTAACTGAATACGGCCCGCACAGTATTGCGCTTGATTTGCTGCCGTACTTCCGAGGCTTCCCGCGACAGCCGGTACTGAAATTTCAGCTCCAGCGCGTCCCGTCTCACTTCCAGGATTTTGAGCCGGTAGCTGTCCGGCTCGATGTGATCGGCGTATTCCGAAACGGCGTAGATGAGTTCTTGTTCCAGTGAATCGACGTTGTGCACGAGTTTGATGTCGATCTCGAAGTCGATGCTCATCTGCCGCACGTCGCGCCGCGTGTAGTTGATGATGTCCTCGGAATATACTTTGCCGTTGGGCAGGATGACCAGGTCGTCGTTGTCGTTCATGATCTTGACCTTCAGCAAACCAATGTCCACTACCCTACCCTTATAGCCGTGAAACTTCACGTAGTCGCCCGCCTCGAAGGTATCCGAGAAACTGTAGTACATCCCCACGATCAGGTCGTTGACGAACTCCTTGGAGATGATCGCGATCGCCGCCGCCACGATGCTCAGCGAGGTGAACAGCTGCCCGAACTCCACGCCCAGCAGCGAGAAAAAGGTGAATACACCCAACGCCACCAGCAGCAGCTTGCGAATGTTTTCCACCCCGAATACAAAGTTCTTCACGCCCCGCCGCCGGGAGTAGCCCCGCTGGCGGTACCACCACTTCACGAGGCGGGTGGCCAGATTGATTGCGGCAAGCACCATAAGGGCGAACAGCCAGATGCGCTGGGTGTTCGCAACGAGAAACGTCTCCCGTAGCGGACTGATCTCCCACACGAGCAGGTAGATGCCGCCGATGAGGAGAAGCAGCTCGATCAGGAGCGTCGCTAGCGTAATCAATAATGACCGTTGTGCTATCATGGTGAAGTCCGTAGGAGAATCTAAGGTCAGTTATTCACTCTACCCCGGCGAGAATTATAGAAAAGGTCGAGTAGTCGGCCGGAAGATAACGCCTTTACGGTTATGCCCCGCTCCATTAACTTTGCCCACCAAACCGAATGCCCTTGCCCGCTCCCGTCAGTTCCGACATCAACGCCGCCGCCGACCACCTTCGCGCCGGTCGCCTCGTCGCCATCCCCACCGAAACGGTGTATGGCCTGGGCGCGAACGCATTGAACGAAACCGCCGTGGCCGGGATCTTCACGGCCAAAAACCGCCCGAACTTCGACCCGCTGATCATTCACCAGAGCACGGCGGAGCGCATCCTCCGCTACGCATCGGAGGTGCCCGACGAGGCACGACGACTGGCCGAAGCTTTCTGGCCGGGCCCCCTTACCCTGGTTTTACCCAAGGCTGACGCCGTTCCCGACCTGGTCACCTCCGGCCTGCCGACGGTGGCCCTGCGCGTGCCCGATCACCCCGTGGCGCGGGCCCTCCTCGAACTGCTGGATTTTCCCGTGGCCGCCCCGAGCGCCAACCCCTTCGGTTTCGTCTCCCCCACCACCGCCCAACACGTTGCGAATCAGCTGGTTGACCGCCTCGACTTCATCCTTGACGGCGGGCCCTGCCGCGTCGGCCTGGAAAGTACCATCGTCGCCTTTCCCGGCGGCGTGACGACGGTGCTGCGCAAGGGCGGCCTGCCCATCGAAACCATCGAGGCGACGCTCGGCCACCCGGTGGCGGTACGCACCCACGGCAGCAGCCGGCCGGAGGCACCGGGGATGTTGAGCAAGCATTATTCCCCCGGAAATATCATTCGTTTGGTCGATACCATAGAAGAGACGGAAGACTACCCCGTAGGCACCGCTTTCATCCGCTTCGGGGGCGGCGGCGCGCGGGTGCAACGGAAGGAACTGGGTCTCGTTACCACCTACAACCTCAGCCCGGACGGCGACCTGGGGGAAGCGGCCCAACACCTGTTCTCCGTTCTCCGCACTTTGGCCGTCGAGCAACACCCGCTGGTGGTAGTGGAGCGGCTACCGGAAACGGGTCTGGGGCGGGCGATTAATGATCGGTTAAAAAGAGCGGCGGCGCGGTAAGCCTTGCCTTCTAACCGCTCCCGATGTCCCCGGAGGTGCCCTGGAAGGGCTTCTCCGGGCGCAGGGTACCGGGCGCCTCTCCAGGCGATCAGGCAATGCTCCGGGCGATGCCATCACAACCGCTCACAAACGTATATCACCGAACTCCCCCGCTCCGCGTCCACGGCGGAATTCAGGAAGGAGTTCAACCCCTTCAGTCCACCACCGATCAATCCTCCGCCCGAACTGTACTTCTGGCTCATGATCGATACGTAGAACGGGTCGAGCGGCATGTGTCGCGTTTCCACGACGCGGAAGCCGGACTGGCCGACCATCTTGCGCATCGTCGCCGGGCTGAAGTGCCAGAGGTGGCGCGGCACGTCGTAAGCCGCCCAGTCGGAGGCGTAGGCGCGCGCGTCCTTACTCGTATGGTTGGGTACGGCGATGATCAGTTTGCCGTCTTTAGCCAGCAATTCGTGAAAACGGCTGAGGTATTTTTTCGGCTCATAAAGGTGTTCGAGGACGTGCCAAAGCGTGATGACGTCGAAACTGTTCGGTTGCAGCAGGTCAAACAGGGCTTCGGGGGCGTGGACGTCGATCCCGAACTTCTCGTTGCCGTACGCCCGCGCTTCCGCGTCGATCTCGATGCCCCGCACGCTGTAGCCTTTGCGCTGCATGAAGTCGGGAAAATACCCGGTTCCCGAGCCGTAGTCGAGCAACCTTTTTTGAGCACTGACGCGGGATACCAGGCGGTGTTTTTGACCGAGCATAAACTCCCTGGCCCGGTGATAAAGCTTATTGACGAGGCCCTCCTGGCTATCGGAATGGCTGATGTACTCTTCGCCTTTGTAGTAACGCCCGGCGGTTTCCGGCGTCGGCGGGTCCTGGGTGAAGAGGAAATCGCAGGCGGCGCAGCGGATAAGGTCGAAGGTTTCCTTGGTGATGGAATGATCCTTCACCGCGCGCTCTTTGGCGATGGCGGGCGATTGGCAAAGCGGGCAGACGTCGTAGTGGAGCGTGGACACGAGGATAAATGATTAGTGATAAGCGAAAAGGGATAAGCGATTTGGGCTACCCAAGGACCACCGTCGGCGGCAGCACCCCGCCCCGTACGAAATCCCCGACGCTCATGCGTTTGCGGCCCGCGAGTTGCAATTGGAGCACGTTGACGTAGCCGCCGGGCGCGGCGACTTTCATGAAGCTCTTCTCGTCGGTCAGCACGGTGCCGGGCGGCAGGTCGTGGTCGGCGGCTTCGAGGGTGGTGCGGATGATCTTGAGCTGGGCGTTGTTCATCATCGTCCAGGCGGCGGGCCAGGGGCTGAGACCGCGGATGAAGTTATGCACCTCCGCCGCCGGTTCGGCCCAGTCGATCTCGCAGGTGGCGCGATGGATCTTCGGCGCGGAGGTTGCGGCCGTATCATCCTGCCGCTTCGGCTCGTACTCCCCGCCTTCGATGAGCCGGACGGTTTGCAGCACGAGTTCGGCGCCTTCCAGCATCATGCGGTCGTGGACGTCGCCCGCCGTGTCGTTTTCCCCGATGGGTATGCGGCGCTGGAGGAGGACGTCGCCCGTATCGATCTCGTGGCGCAGGAAGAAGGTGGTGCAGCCCGTCTCCCGCTCGCCGCGAATGACGGCCCAGTTGATCGGCGCGGCGCCCCGGTACTTCGGCAGCAGCGAGCCGTGGAGGTTGAAGGTGCCCAGCGGCGGCATATCCCACACCGAGGCGGGCAGCATGCGGAAGGCCACGACGATCTGGAGGTCGGCCCTGAGCGCGCGCAGCTCGGCCTGGAAACCTTCGTCGCGGAACTTCTCCGGCTGGAGGACGGGAATACCGTGCTTCACCGCGCACTTCTTCACGGCGGATTCGAGCAACTGCTTGCCGCCCCGGCCGCCCATCTTATCGGTGGCGGTGATCACCCCGACGACGGGGTAACCGGCGGCGATGAGGATCTCCAGGCTCGGCACGGCGAAATCGGGCGTACCCATAAAAACGATTCTTGGCGTCATGGGGCGAAGGTACGGATAGACGATATTTAATGTGCGACTTCAAGAAGCCCGACAATTTGTGCATGCAACAACGCCCCTTATCCTGCCGTTGCACCCGCGACCCCGCCCACTCACAACCAACACACTAACGAACTAACTTCTAACGTACTATATTACCTCCATGAAACCCATCGAATTCCACTGGACGAACGATCACGACCACCGGATTTACGCCGTCGATTGGCCGGTGCAAAACGCCCGCGCGGTGATGGGCCTCGTCCACGGCATCGGGGAACACTGCCGCCGTTACGATCATATGGCGGAGTGGTTCGGCGGGCGGGACGTCGCGATGATCGGCTATGACCGCCAGGGCTACGGCCGTAGCGAAGGCCGCAAGGGGTACGCCGCAAATTACGCCGAGTACGTGGACGAAATCGCGCGTCTGCTCGTGGAATGCGAACGCCGTTACCCCGACCTGCCCGTTTTCCTCTATGGCCACAGCCAGGGCGGACAATTGCTGCTGCGTTACCTCACCCGCCGCAATCCGAACCTGAACGGCGCGGTGCTTTCCGCGCCCTACGTTCAACTGGCTTTCAAACCCAGCCCGCTGCTGGTCGGCGTCGGCAAGTTGATGCGCAACATCTCGCCCACCTTTACCCAGGAAAACAAGCTGGATACCAGGCTGCTGAGTCGCAACCCCGCCACCAAACCTTCTTACGATAATGACCCGCTGGTCCACGCCAAACTAAGCAGCCGAACCGGTATCGACCTGCTGGAAAACGCGGACGTCCTTAATGCTTATACGGGCCCGCTACCCTGCCCCACCCTGATGATGCACGGCGACGCGGACGGACTGACGAGCCACGCCGCCAGCAAAGCATTCGCGGAACGCAACCCCGAAAACATCGGGTTTCATACCTGGCCCGGCTTCTACCACGAACTACACAACGAACCGGAACGGGAGGAGGTCTTCGCCTTCGTGCTCGCTTTCCTCGAACCATTGATGACGGACGTGCATCGCGTCCCCAAATCCGTTTAAGCCCAACCCCATTATGCAAAAGCACTACCTCGCCTGCGACCTGAAAGACGACCCCGCGCTCATCGCCAAATACAAGGAGTACCACGCGGCCGGCAACGCCTGGCCGGAGATCACGGAGAGCATCACCTCCGCGGGCATCCTCGACATGGAGATATTCCTGGCCGGCAACCGGCTGTTCATGGTCATGACCACCGACGAAAGTTTCGACCCCGCCGCGAAAGCCGCCGCCGACGCCGGTTCGGCCAAAGTCCGGGAATGGGAAACGCTGATGGATACCTTCCAGCAACGACTGCCCTTCGCGACCGACGGGCAAAAGTGGGTGGCGATGGACCGCATCTTTAAACTGGGTGCCTGACTACCAACCCACCGGTCATCCCACGACTTGCCTGACAAACGGGTTCAGCCCCACGCCCCTCACCTGTGCTTCCGCTTCGACGCGGAAGACAGACTCGGCGTTGCGGGTTTTCTTGGCGACCCAGGCGATGCCCTTGAAGAGGATGTTTTTATTGCCGAATTCTTCCACCTCGGAGACCATCGGCTCGAAAGGTAAGGAGAAGGGTACTTCAACGAGTTCCCCCTCGGCCGGCACGTCGATAGCGTCACGGATGACGAGCTCGCCGAGCAGGTATTCGTCCACCAATTGTTCGGTTTCACGACCGCGGGAGTACTTCTCGATCAGCACGAGGCGGATGGCGGAGACGGTTTGAGCGTTTTTGCTGTAAAGACGGATTTTTCCGTTGATCGTCCCCTGCGCGGGGTCAAATTTAGCGGGCAGTTCGAGTTCGAGCTTGACGCCCTCGATGCCCAACCATTGTTTCATTTTTCCTAACATGTTACCGAAGTTAGTACGATGCGTACATTGCATCCGTTATACTCGACGAACAACGGCGCGAGGTCGATGGTTGGCGGGTAAACAGCGGGTGGCGGGTGGAGCGCCACAACCAGCCACTACCCACCACCCACCACCTACCATATATTCCCCATGCAGCTAATTGACAACGAACAAGTACGCAACCTCGGTAACTTCGAACTCCTCGCCAAACAGGTGGTGGAAGGTTTTATCATTGGTCTTCACAAAAGCCCCTTTCACGGTTTCAGCGTGGAATTCGCCGAGCACCGCATTTACAACCCCGGCGAGCCGATCAGGAACGTGGACTGGAAGGTGTTTGCCCGCACGGACAAGATGTACACCAAACGGTACGAGGAAGAAACGAATCTTCGCTGCCAGATCGTGATCGACACCAGCTCATCGATGTACTTTCCCGAGGTGACAAAGACCTCGGAGGACCACGTCAACAAAATTCGCTTCAGTGCCCTGGCGGCGGCCAGCCTGATGAACCTGCTCAAAAAACAGCGGGATGCTTTCGGCCTCAGTTTCTTTGACGAGGGCGTGGGGCTGCATACGAGGCCGAAGTCGAGCACGACGCATTACCGCTTGCTGCTCACCCACCTCCAGAGGTTGGTGGAAAACCCGACGCGGGACGTAAAGACGAGCGCGGCCGAGGCTTTGCACCAGATCGCGGACAGCATTCACCGCCGCTCGCTGGTGGTGATCTTCAGCGACATGTTCGGCGACGCGGAGCAGGAGGAAAACCTGTTCAGCGCACTCCAGCACCTGAAGCACGCCAAGCACGAGGTCATCCTGTTCCACACCATCGACAAGAAAAAGGAGATTGACTTCGAGTTCGAGAACCGGCCGTACGAGTTCGTTGACATGGAATCCGGCGAGCGGGTGAAGCTCCAGCCGAACCAGGTCAAGGAATATTACGTCGAGCAGATCGGTGCGTATAAAGAACGACTGCGCCTCAAGTGCCTCCAGTACAATATCGACTACGTAGAGGCGGACATTAACAACGGTTTTCGGACGGTACTGCAGGGGTACTTGGTGAAAAGAAACCGGATGGGTTAAGTAAGTGGGAAGTAAAAAGTGGGAAGTGCCGCCGCTGTTATATGCGCAGCACTTCCCACTTTTACTTCCCACCAAGAGAAGGGCGGGGCCGCCGGATGCAACGCCCGTTTTTCAGGAACCTCGTTTTGCGGGTCCTAACCCGACGCCCGTGCCCCTTCCCCCGGCTCCCGCGTCCGCGCCATATCAACTCCTGACCGTTATCTTGGCTGCATGAAATTCATTCTCCCGCTCCTCGCCTGCCTGCTGCTGACCACCTGCCGGCAAACTCCCCGACTCGATTACGCCGCTGAAAAGACGGCCACCTTCGCCTCCGCCGCCGTGGCCGGGCCGCACCCGCTGGCCACCGAGGTTGGTCTGGAAGTGCTGAAAAACGGGGGTAGCGCCATCGACGCCGCCGTGGCCGTGCAGTTCGCCATGGCCGTTGTTTACCCCCGCGCGGGCAACATCGGCGGCGGCGGCTTCCTGGTCTACCGCAACGCCGACGGTGCGGTGGAAGCTCTCGATTATCGCGAACGCGCGCCCGCCGCCGCCAGCCGCGACATGTACCTGGACGCGAACGGGGACGTTATGCCCGGCGTCAGTACCCGGGGCCACAAAGCCGTCGGCGTACCCGGCACCGTGGCCGGTATCGCCGAGATGCACCGCAAGCACGGCACCAAACCCTGGGGCGAACTGGTCGGCTACGCCATCGACCTGGCCGAAAACGGCTATCGCCTGAGCCAAAGCGAGGTCGACCGCCTGAAAAAGTACCACGCCGATCTGGCGGAGTTCAACACCGATAGTCCCTTTCTGGATACTACTTACGTCGAAGGCTCGCTCGTAAAGCAAGCCGAACTCGCGGCGACCCTCTCCCGGATTCGTGACCAGGGAGCGGCGGGCTTCTACGATGGAGAGACGGCGCAATTCATCGTCGACGAAATGCAACGCGGCGGCGGCCTGATCACCAAAGCGGATCTGCTGGATTATAAAGCCGGCTGGCGTATGCCCATCCGGAAAGCGTACAAAGATTACACCCTGCTGTCCATGCCCCCGAGCAGCAGCGGCGGCGTCGCCCTCGCCCAGATGGTCGAAATGCTGGAAGGTTATCCCCTGGCCGAATACGGCTTTCACACCACCGCATCCGCCCAGGTGACCATAGAGGCGATGCGTCGCGCCTACGCCGACCGCGCCGAATACCTCGGCGATACGGACCACTATCACGTACCGATCGACTCCCTGCTGGAAGATGAATACCTCGCGGGCCGCATGGCGGATTTCCAGACGGATTCCGCCGGCTCTTCCGACTTCATCGGCGCGGGCCTCGCGCCGATCCGGGAGAGCTACGAAACCACTCACATCAGCATCGTCGATGCGGAAGGAAACGCCGTTTCCATCACTACCACCCTGAACACCAACTACGGCTCCAAGGTGATCGTGGACGGCGCGGGCTTCTTCCTGAACAACGAAATGGATGATTTCAGCTCGAAGCCCGGCGTGCCCAACACCTTTGGCCTCGTGGGTAAAGAAGCCAACGCCATCCAGCCCGGAAAGCGGATGCTCTCCAGTATGACGCCCACCATCGTGGAGAAGAACGGCGAACTGTTTATGGTGCTCGGCGCGCCCGGCGGTTCGACGATCATCACGGCCGTGCTGCAAACCTTCCTCAACGTCGCGGAGTACGGCATGTCCCTGCCCGATGCCGTCGCCGCGCCGCGCTTCCACCACCAGTGGCTGCCCGACGTGGTCATGCACGAACCCACCGCCCTGACGAACGGGGTGAAAGAAGAACTCGCCGCAAAGGGATACGAATTCCGGCAGGTCACCTACATGGCCAAAATCAAGGCCATCATGCGTAACCCGGACGGTACGCTGACCGCGGCGGCGGATAGCCGGAATCCGGATGATGACGTGGCGGGGTATTAGTGGGAAGTGGGAAGTGGGAAGTTAACGGATTGGACTTCGGAATATAAATTCAACAATGGCCCACCCAATAGCCGCCTTAAAAGCTAACTTTGCGTAAGTTTCACAATAACCCCCCAAAGAACTACCACTAATGGCTACCACGACAACCTCTCCCCTCAGCCAACGCGTATTGCGGATGAAAGAATCGGCCACCCTGAAAATGGCCGCGCTCGGCCGTGAAGTGAAGGCCCAGGGTCACGACGTGATCAGCCTCAGCCTCGGGGAGCCCGACTTCGACACCCCCGTCCACATCAAGGATGCCGCCAAAGCCGCGCTCGACGCCGGCCAGACGAAGTACACCCCCGTCCCCGGTACCGCGGAGCTCCGCCAGGCCGTTTCCGACAAGTTCAAGCGGGAGAACGACCTCGACTACGACTCCGCGCAGATCGTGGTCAGCACCGGTGCTAAGCAGTCCATCGCCAATGTCGCCCTGGCGATGCTGAATGAAGGCGACGAGGTGGTCATCCTCGCCCCGTACTGGGTCAGCTACTCCGCCATCGTCAGGGTGGCGGGCGGTACGCCGATCACCGTCGGCGCGGGCATCGAAGACGATTATAAAGTCAGCCCGGAAGCCATCGAGGCGGCCATCACCGACAAGACCAAGTTCATCCTCTTCTCCTCCCCCTGTAACCCCACCGGCTCGGTCTACACGGCTGACGAACTCGGCGCGGTAGCAAAGATGTTGGCTAAGTACCCCCACGTCTACGTAGTGGCGGACGAGATCTACGAGCACATCAACTTCACCGGTAAGCACTTCAGCATCGGCACCTGCCCGGAAGTGAAAGACCGGACGATCACCGTCAACGGCTTCTCCAAGGGTTTCGCCATGACCGGCTGGCGCCTGGGCTACATCGGTGCTCCGTTGGAGATCGCTAAAGCGTGCTCCAAGCTGCAGGGCCAGAACACCTCCGGTGCTAACAGCATCGCGCAGGCGGCCGGCACTCACGCGTTAAATACCAGCCTCGCTCCTACCCAGGAGATGCGCAAGGCATTCGAAGCCCGCCGCGAGCTGATCATCTCCGGCCTGGAGAAGATCGAAGGGTTACGCGTAAACCGCCCGCAGGGTGCCTTCTACATCTTCCCCGATGTAGCGGCATTCTTCGGCAAATCCAGCGGTGAGTACACCATCAACAACTCCGATGACCTGTCGGAGTACCTGCTGATGAGCGCCCACGTGGCGACCGTCGGCGGCAGTTCCTTCGGCGCACCGACTTGCATCCGCATCAGCTACGCGGCCTCCGAGGCGCAACTGACGGAAGCGGTAGCACGGATCGCAAAGGCACTGAACGCGCTGAAGTAAGGGGTCGCGGAATAATAAAGGGGGGAATGGGGAAAGGAGTCCCGGCGGCGTCGATGACGTGGTCGGGACTTTTTACGTACCGTAATCCAGGTCGTTTACTTCATCAGAATGAAGTCCCCCAATACCCGCTCGATCTCTCCATCCACCAATTTTACCTCTAACTCCCAAACGTACACCTGGGGGTCCATCGGCTTTCCTTTTAACCGCCCGTCCCAGCCGTAGATGTCGGTATCCCGGGCCGGGTCGGATTGGATGTCGTAGAGCAGTTCGCCCCAGCGGTCGTAGATTTTAAAGACGGTTATTTCCTCGATCTGGGAGCCGGGGTACGGCCGGAACAAATCGTTGGTATTATCACCGTTCGGGCTAAAGGCGGAGGGTACGTAAACGTCGATCCGGCCGTTGACCGTAACGACTACGGAGGAGGTAGCCAGACATCCTTCTTCATCGCGTACCACCAGTCGGTAGGTCTGTGACTCCAGCGGCTGCACCCAGATCGGCTCGTTGCTGCTGACGTCGGGCAGCGGCCCGCTGCTGGTCCACAGCAGCGTATCGTAGTTGTCAAAAGTAGTGACGAAGTCGAGGTAGACGCTGTCGCCCAGGTTTACCGTAGTGTCCTCGCGTAGTTCCACGAGCGGGGTGAAGCCTTCCACGATGGTGAAATCACGATCGGTGGAACAACCATCGGTGCCGATTACCTGTAAGTTGTACGTACCCAGCGGCAGGCCTTCGTACACCATGCGCTCCGTGATCAGGCCGCCGTCCAGCCGGTAGCGAAAGGGGCCAGACCCACCGCTTACGCCGACCACCATCACGCTGCCGTCCCGGTCTGAAGAGCAGGCGGGCTGATCGACTTCCAGTTCGAGATTTTCGATGGAGATGGCCTCACGGATGACTTCCACGCTGTCCGTCGTGATACAGCCATTGCTTCGATTCGAAACGGTAAGGTAGTAGAATCCCGGCTCACGGCCGCGCAGTAGGTAGGGGTCTTCGTCGTCGGTCACCGCGCTGCTACGCGGGCTGCGCCAGCGCAGGTCGAAGTCGGGGCCGCGGGTACTTTGCGTTCCGTCGATGGTGGTCAGGGCGCGGGCGCAATTCAGGAGGGGAGGATCGGCGATGATGACCTCCGGCGCGATGAAATCACCGCTTACCGCTACCCTGCTGGTATCGAGGCAGCCATTCGCCAGATCACGGGTGATGAGCGAATAAACGCCTTGTTCGCGTACCACCTGATCGGACGTCAGGCCGAGCAGACTGTCCGCCGCGTTGCGCCACACGTAGCGGTAACTGACCAATGGCGATACGGCGGCAATGTCCAGCGTGATGCTGTCTCGGTTACAGGACAGCGTGGCGGGCGGCGGGATATTGACGATCGGTTTTGTGAAATCCTCACTAATGATCAAACTTGCCGTATCGCGGCAGCCGTTACCGGGGTTGGTCGCTATGAAACGGAAGCGGCCGGAAGAAGCAACGGTAACCTGTCGTACCTCCGGGTTCGTCAGGTCGCTATCCGGCGGGCCGACCCATCGGACCGTAGCACCGCCGCCATCCGTTCGGAATACGCGGCCCCGCAGGTCAATTTCCGGTCGGTTACAGTCGATCCGTAGCCCCTGCGGCGTTTCGATTTGCGCAAACGGGCGTAGGGTGTCTTCCGTCACGCGGAGAATATCCGCGCCGGAACATTGGTTGACCGGGTCGGTGATGGTGAAAAGATAGTTGCCCGTAGCGTTAAGGAAAGGCGTAGCCGTCTGATCACCGGAAAGCACGGCCCCGTCCCGCGTTGTCCATTCAAAAGTTGCCTCTCCGCTGACCGTAGTCCCCCTACCGGATACCTGAACCGACCGTCGGTTGCAGGTTAGCGTTGTATCCGCCCCGGCGAAAGCGACCGGTGCGTTTACGTCCCGGAAGATTACAACACTGTCCGTCATGGCGCAAAAGTTCCTCGGGTTGGTCACCGTGAAGTAGTAGGTATCCGGCTGGAAGATCGTCGCCCGGGTAGTGGTAGCACCACCAACGAAGAAACCGGTCCGGGATTCCCACAGCAGTTCGGGCCTCACGTCAAGCGAGGCCTGGCCGATGCCGGTGATGAACAGCGAGTCGAGCGCGCAAAAGAAGGTGTCCGATTCGCTGGTTTGCACCGTCGGTACTTCCAGGTCCGCCGCGACCGTGAGGCTGAAGTCGTTAAAGCAGCCGTTGAGGGTATCCAGGATAAAAAAACGAAACTCCCCTTCCTCCGCTACTTCCAGCACGCCGGGGCCGGTCTCGGCCAGCGGCAGGTTATGACCCGGCTGTACCGATTCCCAACCGTAACGGATGTTAGGGCGACTGATGTCTTCGCCAATCAGGTTGATCACGCCGGCCGCGCAGTTCAAGGTCGTATCCGGCAGTGGAAGGACGATCGGCAGCTCTTCATCTACGTCGACGGTAACGACGGCCGTAGAGAAGCAACCGTTCATCGTATCCAGCACCCGCAACTGGTAGTCCCCGCCGCAGCGCACCAGGGGATTAAGCGTCGTGCCGCCTTCCATACAGGCCACCGAAGGACCGCCGGACCACCGGTAAACAAATTCACGGCCGAGGCTGGAGTTGATGCCGTCCAGCACCCGCCGTTTGTTGTCACAGTCCAGCAAGCGGCCGGGGCCGGCGTCCGCAATCGGTGCTATCGTATCGTAGCGTACCATGACCGTGTCCACTACCGTACAATTGCTGAAGGTATTCGTGGTTTCCAACTGATACAGACCGCCCGTAGTGGCGCGCAAGCTGTCGAGATCGGCTCCGGGCACCACGTTTCCATCCGGCCCGAACCAGCGGTAAACCAGCGGAAAGTCGGGTTCCGGCTCCGGGTTCCAAAGCAGCGCGTCGTTATCGACACAGGTCAATATCCGGTCTTCGCCCGCGTTCTCCGCCGGCACGAAGCGGCTGTCGGTTACAGTGGCCTCCGCGCCGCCGACTAAGCCGAAACGGTTGATCGCCACAATTTGGTAGGTGCCCGTTTCATTCACCGGCAGTGTCGTGTCATTCTCATCGGGAATGATATCTCCGTTCCGGCGCCAGGTGTAAGTACAGCCTTCGCAGGGGTCACGGAAGGTCGTTACCAGCATGATCTCGCCGCTACCGCAACTCAGACTGGTGTCTTGCAAGCGTGGAAAAGGCGGACACGGAAGACGCGTTGCCAGGGTCGTTTCGTCGACCGCGCAACCGTTGCTGACCCGCGTCACCTTGGCGCCGTACAGACCGACGTCACGGATGCGCACCGTATCGTTGTCCTCGCCGGCGATGATGTCCGGCCCCGTCCAATCAAAAAGATAATCGCTCGCCGGACCGTCGGGAATCGCCGTCAGGGCGAAATCGACCGTATCGCAGGGAATGACGGCGGAGGTAAATGAAACTTCCGGCGCGTCGAGATCGCCCACGATGCGCACGTTGTCGATGGTGGAGCAACCGGTTTCCCGCTGCGTCACTTCCAGCAGGTAAATACCGCCCGCGCTCACCCGGGCGGTCAGGGAATCGCTGATCTCAACGTCGGCGGAGTTGCTCCAGCGATAATCGAAGAGCGGGCCGACGGAGCTCCCCGCGCCGTTGACCGTAATCGTTCGGTTGTAGCAATTCACGGTATCCAGTTCCCCGGCGATGGCCACCGGCGGAATCGTGTTTTCGCGCACGATGGCGTAACTCGTATCGACATCGCCGGAAATCAGATTGTTGACCACAAAGCCGAAAGTGCCCGGCGAAAAGACCTGCAACAACCGGTCGTTTTCCCCCGGAAGGGTGATCGCGCCGCCGGGAATCAGCCACTCCGTCGTGACGTTCGGGCCGACGGACGGTACGGAAGTCGTCGCGTCCAGGATAACCAAGGGCCGGTCACAGGTGATGCTGTCGGGCGGTACGATGATGGCGAGCGCCGGACAGTCGGCGACCACGGTGATGCGGGCCGTGTCCAGACAGCTTTCGTTGAAGTTGCCCAACACCAGCGTATAAACGCCCGGTACGGTCACCCGGGGTCGCAGTCCCGGAAGTACCACCGGGATGTCGCCGCGAAACCAGCGCACGACGGGTGCCTGAGTGCCGAAGCTCCGGTCCAGCCGCGTCTCCCCCGTATTGCAATCCAGGAAAGCGGAATCAGGGAGCACGGCCACGACGCTGTTGGGACCGAGGAACAACTCTACGGAGTCCGTGGCGGCACAACCGGTTTCCTGGTTGATCACGCTGTATTGGTAAAGACCGGGGCAATAAGCGTAGGTCAGATTCGTGTCGACGCCGGGGGCGAGACACGGCCCGCTCCACTGCCGCACGTTGTCAAAATCCAGGTTCGTCAGTCGGGCATCGAGGGCGACGGAATCAATAAAACACTCGAAGTCGAGCGGCTCGGCAATGCGGATACGTGGGGTGTCGAGACGGTTGAGTACGCGGGTAGAGCTTTCGGTCAGACAGCCGTTATCGATGTTGAAGACCGAGAAATTGAGCAACGCCCCCTCCCCTTCCACGAACAACGTGCGGGTACGGGCAAAGGTGTCTTGCAGGTCAGCGGCGCGGACCCAGGCGTAACGAAACTCGGGACCCTGGCTGCTGGGGTCGCCGCCGAGGGTAGCGGTCGGCGCATAGCAGTTCAGGCTCACGGTATCCGCGCCGCTGAAGGCTACGGGCTTCAGGGTATCGGCCGGAACGACGATGGTACGGACGTCCGCGCAGCGGGAAATACTGTCAAAGGCGGTCAGGCGGTAGGTGCCCGCCCGGGTGGCGTCGTAAATAGCAGCGGTACTAATGGTGTCCGTACCACCTTCGTATGTCCACGAAAACTCCTGCCCGTTGGCCGAAAAACTTCCGGAGGCGTCGAGTTCCCGCACGGGGAAGTAGCAGGACAAGGGCGGGGTCGCGGGTGCCAGGGAAAGGGTCGAGGGCGAAATATCTTGCCGCACCAAGAAGGTGGTGTCCCGAAAACAGCCGCTGCGTCTATTCGTCACGGTCAGCGTTACCGAACCGCCGCAGTCAAGTGCAATGGTCGGGCCGTTGACGGGCTGCGGCAGACAGTCCCCCGTCCAGACGAAAGACAAACGTTCGCGGAAGGGCTGGAGGGTGTCCGCCGACAGCAGCAGGCTGGTAGTGTCGCAGTTCAACAGCTGGTTGCCACTGATGCGCGTAATCGGCGTCAGCGTATCGATGCCGATGGTGTAAAAGGTGTCGATGTCACAACCGGTGGCCGGGTCTTCGATGGTCAGGGTATAGGTGCCCGGCGCGTCGACCACGATCTCCCGCCCGGTGGCCGGGCCGACGATGTTACCACCCGCCGGGGCCGTCCACCGGTAATCGTAGGCCGGGCCGTTCGGCAAGGTGGTTGCCTGGATGCCCAACGTCGGGTTCCTACAGGAGATGAAGGCACAATCCACGTCCTCCGCTCCATTGCACTGCACCCGCGTGAGCGCCAGATCCGGCGTAACGTCGATCCGGTAATCTTCAATTAAAATGCTGTCTTTTACCGTACACCCTACGTTTGGATTCTCCACCGCGTTCGTCAATTCGTAGATGTACAGCCCGGCGGAATCCACCGTATACCGTCGGAAAAAGCTGAGATCCGTACCGTCTTGATCCGTCCAAACGCCCCGGTTGGTGAAGCCGAAAGTCGACCCGGCCGCATTTAGTTCTATCGTCGGCTCATCACAGCTCAGGCCGTCGGCGTGGGGCGCGAAGACGATCATTGGGTCGATGACGTTCAAATTCAGGTTCACCGTGGAATCACAGCCGTTGAGCGCTAAGATCGTCCGCGTCACCATCTGCCCGGTTGTGAATTGCTCGCTACCGATCCTGAAAGTATCCCCGGCACAGATAAAGACCGTCGTATCAGCTATAATCGGTGCGGCGAAGCTCAGGTTAAGGGTTACGATACTGTCGCAGCCCTGAAAAGAGGCTACGGTATCTACAAAAATACCCGGCATATCGTAGACGTTACCCCCCTGGACGTAGACGCTCTCGGCGCAGATCGTCGTGTCCACGTCCGCGAAAATTTCGGTTACTACATCAAGCGTCAAGTTGACGATGCTGTCGCAGCCCGCCCGGCCCACCAGGGTAATTTGCCGCGTGCCGCTGGTGAAGTAATTGGTCCCGCCGATCAGGTAGGCGCTTCCCTCGCAAATCGTCACGTTCAGGTCCCTCGGTTCCGGGATTGGGTACAGGTTAACCGTTTGGCAGACCGAGGTCAGGTCACCGCAGAAAGCGGGCGTTACGGCGTCAAAATCCGCCCGCAGTTCGTCAAAATCAAGGCTGCCGTCCAGGTTCAGCTGGTCCAGCTCACCGGTGCGGTAGCTCAAACCACAAATCTCGTAGCTGCCCGCTTGCAACATGCCGAGGTTGGGGTCATCCTGCGTAAAGAGAATGGAATCGTTGCGCGCGATGACGTAGGTGTAATCGTACTGGGCAGCGTCCGGGCGCGGTTGCCGGTAGCGTGGTGGCAGACCCAGCGGCAGGTTGGGCGTCTGCTCGCAAAATTCGAGGTTCGGGATCGGTTGCAGCTCGCCCGCGTTAGCGAAGCAGCACGGCCCCTGGGCGTTAGCGTCGTCGCAAAATTCCAACAGCAGGTAGGTGGCGCGACCGGACTGGCCGAAACGTTCGGTGTTGAAGCTGAACGTCCAGTCACCGTTTACCGGGCCGGTGTTGAAGTCCTCCAAGCAACCATTCGCCGGGTGGTAATCTCCCCGAAAGGTGCCGAAAGCCGACCAGTTGAAGGGAAAATTGTTGTTCCAGACGCCGCTCGCGCCGGGGTCCGGCTGAAAAGGTTCGGCGCAGCGATCGAAGTCGATGAACCAGCGGGTGAGGTTGGTGGGTGGCCTCGTCTGGTTATTGATGGGACCGATCAGCTCCACCGACTGTCCGGCCGGGCTGGTAACGGTCAGCGTAAAGTCGTAAACGTAGCTGTGCTGGAAGTAGACCGAAACGCCGCATAAACCCTGGCCCGCGTTGGCCAGATCGTTGTTCAGATAGTCTTCGATGTTGACCATGATGTTCGTCATGCCCTGATCGCCGATCGGTCTCGTATCGGTAAAACCACACCGTTGCCCCCAGGCAAGAAGGGGCAGCCCGCAGAGCAGGAGCAGATGTACGATTTTCAGGGAAGACATGGGGGTAGAACGCAAGGACGAATAGAATATTTGCAAATGTAGTGAAGTGCATGCGGATGAGTGTCAGTCTTTCATCAACCCGACACGACCCTCTTTAAGCCTAACGTCGACCTTTCCTTTAGTCAACTCGCCGGGATTGGTGATCAACTTGCCATTTTGACTGACCAGCGCGTAACCACGCGCCAAAGTCGTTTCCGGACGGAGGGCCGTCAAAAGGCCGGCGTAATGTTCCAGTTGGTCGCTGGTTGTTTTTAAGCTTCGGCGGGGAACGGTGTTTACGTCGCGCGCCAACCGGTCGAGGCGGTGTAGCTCGCTCGTCAGGGTGGCTTTGGCGGATTGCCGCGCGGCGGTGGACAACCGATCGAGGCGGGGCTTTTCCCAGGCAACGATCTGACGGCCCGACTGGGCGATTCGCCGGCCGAGTTGCAGTACGCGGGCTTCGGTCCGCGCCGCCCGTTCGATGAGGTAAACGGCGGTGGCCGTCGGTGTTTTCAGGCTTTGGTGCGCGACGCGGTCCAGCACCGTTTCGTCCGTCTCGTGCCCGATACCGACGATGACGGGCAGCGGGAACCCGGCGACGGCCCGGCAGAGTTGCTCTTCGTCGAAGGCGGCGAGATCGGTACGTCCGCCGCCGCCGCGTACGATGATCACCGCGTCGAAGGCATCCGGCCAGTTGCGGCGGATCTCGCGCAGCCGACCGGTAATTTCAGGGCTGGTTTGTGCGCCCTGCATGGCGGCGGAGAAGACCCTGGGCCTGAAGACATAACCGTAAGCGTTGTCCGTTAATTGCTGCCGGAAATCGGCCAGGCCCGCTGCCGTATCGCTGGAGATGACGGCCAGGCGTTGAGGGGCGAGCGGGAGCGGGAGCCCGGCGTTCCGATCCAGCAAACCGTCGGTCGCCAGGCGGTCGAGCGTTAACTGCCGCCGCCGTTCCAGTTCCCCGATGGTGTGCGCCGGGTCGACGTCCTCCACCACCAGTCGCAGCCCGTATCGCTCGTGAAAGGCCGTCGACACGCGCAGGCGGACGGACATGCCCTGTTGCAGCAGCCCATTCATCAGCTTGACGCCGTGCGCGCTCCGCAACTCCCGCAATTTATTTTGCCAGACGACGGCTTCCAACTGCGCCAGTATCCGGTCGGTTTCCGGGTCTTTTTGAACCAGGGTCAGCCAGTGATGGCCGCGTGAGCCGTTGGCCTGCGCAATTTCAGCGGCTACCCAAACGGGTTCCGGCAGGTTGAGCGCGAAGACGCGACGGATGAAGTTGGTAAGGTCGGCGAGTTGGTAGGTAGCGGGGGGCAAGGGGAGTTGGGCTGTTGGTCTGTTGGACTATTGGTCTGTTGGCGGGTGGTTCGCAAATATAGGGCATGGAGCGTACGGCTTGCCAACCCATTCAGCGATTGTCCCCGCTCCTTGCTCTGCATCCAGCGGCCCCGCCCTATTTTCGCCCCATGAAAGTGCACGTATACTACATCGGAAAAACCAGCGAAGCATACTTGCGGGAAGGCGAAGCGATCTACGCCAAGCGCCTCGGCCACTACCTGCCCATTACCTTCGAGGTGTTACCCGACGTGAAGGGCGGCGGCAAGATGACAGCCATCAAGTTGAAAGAAAAAGAAGGAGAATTGATTCTCTCCCGTCTGAAACCCGACGACGGGCTGATCCTGCTGGACGAAGGCGGCAAGCAGTACGGCAGCGTCGATTTCGCGCGCTGGCTCGACAAACAACTCCAGATGCCTTACCGTCGTCTCGTCTTTTTGGTCGGCGGTGCTTTCGGCTTTCCGCGGGCTGTTTACGAGCGCGCCAACGGGAAATTATCGCTCAGCAAAATGACCTTTAGTCACCAGATGATCCGGTTGTTCTTTAGTGAACAGTTGTACCGGGGAATGACGATTTTGCGGGGGGAAAAGTACCACAATGAGTAGTGTGGCAGAGGTATAGACGGTACTATTATGGACGATAGCAGCCGCCGCCACATGCGGCAGCTACTACCGTCCATAATCCATCAAACCGGCTGAAGAAACGTCTTCCGAATATTCGACACCGAATTCGCGTACTTTTCCTTTACTACCATTTCCTTCCACTCCGGATGGCTACCGAAAACGGACCAGTTAGCGTTACGCTCCTCCATGTTTTTGAAATGCAGCATGTAGACCAGGCTGGGGCGGTACGGGCCGGCAATCATCTTACCGAAGAAAACCGGATGTAGCCCAACTTTTAAAAATAGCGGGATCTCCTCATCGTTAAACATTCCGATCTTGCGGCGCACCGCATCTTCGCTGTAGCCTTCGTACGTACGCAGTTCGAACAGGCCGGCTTCCGCGCTCGGGTCGAAGACTTTGGGCATACCGGTGAAGGCGTGGAGTAGCTGTGACGAGAAGCGGTTATACACTGGTTTACCAGCCGGTACGGCGTTGTACTCCTTTGCCGCCTCCCGATACTCAGGGTCGGCGTTAAGGTGCTGGCAGCTGACGTAAGTAGCCGCGTCCGGATAGGCGATCAGAACCCAGATCAGGGCGGGTTCGGCGTCCCCCGTTTCCTTCATCACGCGAACGGTGGGGCAACCCCGGCGCAGCAGTGTGGGTTTGAGCGCCCCTTTCAGATAATCCAGCAAAACACCGCGACCGCTGCCGCCGAATTTAATCTCGTAAGTGCGTAACTCGATCAGTTGCCGCTCGTCCGGGTCAGCACCGCCGGTTGTAGCCCCTAGGGCGAAAGGAAGTGCGGCGGTGCCGGCGGCGGCCAGGAATTTTCTACGTTGCATGGTTTGGTCTGTTG
>Ga0115031_1000461_pt1 | contig 29012 bp, 23 predicted proteins | sample Maine_Asex4_meta_FD_87301 | JGI IMG/M metagenome (GOLD analysis project Ga0115031, IMG submission 87301) | Marine algal microbial communities from Maine, USA - Maine_Asex4_metaG | ecosystem: Host-associated > Algae > Red algae > Unclassified | place: Maine, USA | collected 2015-01-05
CGCTGGGCGATAGCCCAATGGCACTTCCTTTAGACAAAACGCAGGATAATCTTATCAGCCGCCACGCGATAGCGTCCGGTCCTACGCGCTAAAAACCGGACGCTATCGCGTGGCGGCTGATGCTCAAATGCGTTGCATCAAGCTAAAGTAAGTGCCATTAGGCGATAGCCCTCGGTCTCTCGCGCTAGTGACCGGACGCTATCGCGTGGCGGCTGATTAAATCAACACGACCACGCGCGGCCTTGCCCCCAGACTGATCGCTTAAATCAAATCACTACCGTGATTCTTCGGCAACATCGCCTGGAGCTCTGCTTTGAAACTCTTCGGTTTCAACCCGTCCTCCAATTTTTTGTACCTTGGGTCGCCCATGTAATCCCATCCAGTTAAGCAGTTTTCGTTGACCAATGACTTGCACCGTATTGCTTTGGGCCTGCTCTTGGAGCACCTTCATTGCTTCCACGACTTCAGGGTTTTTGTTCGGTCCCTCGACTGGGGCATCGCCGAGTACTAGGTAGCGTACCGTGGGGTTGATCTCTCCAGAAATATTCCCTTGCTCATCATGAGTCGCAACGACATTTCCACCGTTTGTTTTGATCATTTGGATCAGCTTCGCGATATCTGAAACACCATCGGAATCGAGATCAAATGAACCAGCCAACGCGATTGGCACCGCGTAACCGGGATCCCAAACCGGTGACAAAATTTGGTCATCGGTCAGAATCGGATCCAATGGATCTTCTTCGGTGATACGAGCTTCGGCCGCATTGTCGCCAATCAAGTAAGTGACCTCGATCGAAGCTTTATGACGGCCTTTTTCAAAGTTATTCACCGAGCGATCGTAAACTGAGAAGTTTCGATTTACTTTCAAGCCTTGAGCTTTGCCGATGTTCAAAACAACCGTGCGAAGATTCGAATTAACCTTGTTGATCTTACCATCGGGAATATTAAACACCTCGCGTTCGAATTCGTTCAGCTTTTCCTTCATGTTCGCGTTCTGTTGCGAAATCTCAGACTTTTGACTTACCAATTTATTCTTCTCTTCATTGGTCACGTCACGGTAACGAGAGAACTTTTCACTGAGCGTCTTGGCGCTCTCTTGAGTCGATTCCATTATTCCTTTGAAGTTTGCGATCTCATTATCGGTATCGACTTTTAATTTGTCAAAATCCTTTTTAGCAATTTGCAACGTGTTGGCCAACGCATCTAATTCAGCTTTGGTTTGCTGAATCTTTGTGTCACTCTCCGTACGGTATCTTTCGTTCTCGTTCGTTTGAACGATCAACTCGTTGTGCTTTTTTGCCAACACTGAGCTTAAGTTCGCGATCAGGTTCTTGTATGTTGGCTCCAACGCGTCGGCTGATCCGGCGGATGAATTGCTTTTCATATCCGTATCATAGCTAGCCTTCATCTCGTTGAGGCTGGTGGCCACTGCGTCGACTTTGCTTTTATCTCCCGCGTCGACTTCACGCGCAAATCGAGTGATTGAGTTAATATGCGTATCAATATCTTGGATACTGCCGTGGCCGATCATCGCCGCCAAAGCGTTGGCCTTGGCCTTTTGAGCGTCACGAAGTTTTGTTGCCAAATTCAATTTCGCCTCAGCATCAACTCTGCTGTCATAATTTTCTGAAGCTTTGGACCAACCAAACACGGTTCCCAAAATCAGCGCAATGCAGAGTACCGAAAGTACGATAATCGCGATCAAGTATCCCTGATTTTCCCTAGCAGCCATCTTCGCTCCTGATCAGCCGAACAACACCAATGGAGATACCATTGTTAGAAGTTGCAGCGAAAGTTTTATTGAGTAGTTCGTCTTGTTGGATCTATCGGTAAACAGGCAATAGCGACCGTCGACAATCATCACGGGCAGACCTTTTAAAAATCGGCCGCAGGACGGAAAATCGCCAGCACATCTTGGGTCCGTGTTACAATCTCATCCGGCCAATCGCCAGCAACCCTGCAAGTCACCCAAACCTGAACTTTAAGTGTAAATCGGGGTTTTTCCCTGTCAAATTCCCTGCTGGATAAAATGAGCCGCTTTGTAAAAGAATAACGGTTTTTCCGATAATCAGGCGGCATTGGCTGCAGCAAGAGTGGCTGCAGCAAAAGTACCACTGTCGTCCGCTGTCAGAAGCGCAGGTCGCGACCTTCGAGATAACTTCCGAGGAAGAAATCCGGCCGTGTATTAAAGTGGCTGGCCCCTCAGGCTAAATTAGACCACTTAAATCTAAAAACGTAATTTCATTTCTTCAGGTATCAGTGCCGAATAGGTTATCCCGAGCGAAATCGGATATCTTAATAACTGCAGGGTGCTTCAGCCGTTTTTCGATCGAGATTGCATAAAACCGCTCGATGACTTCGGGTATGCGACCAACGACTTTTACCGAATACTGTTTGCAAACATCTTTTTCGATTGCCGTTGGCGTGACAAACAAACCGTACCCTTCCATTCCAAATACTTTTAGGACTGCGCTGTCTTCGAACTCATGAGCAATGACTGGGTGAATCCTATTTGCGTCAAACCACTGCTCTAGCAATCTTCTCAACGAGGTGTTCTGCGTTGGCAACAGCATCGGTGCGCTGTCCAAGGATGCGGGGAAATTCTTTTGATACTTTTTCGTCAGCTTCGTCGTTCCGTAAACTGTGACGCCACACTTTCCTAACAAGTGATTGAAAGCGCGAATGTGCGTTTCTGGTGCGAGTGGACGATCAGCGAGCACAACGTCCAAACGATGCATCGCTAACTCACCAAGCAATTCGTTCAGCTTTCCCTCAAAACAAACGACCTGAAACTGATCATCCTTTGCCTCCAGTGCCGGTCGTAGCAATTCGTGCACCGCCAGTTTGGGCAACGCCCCTTGGACGCCGACTAAAAATTTAGATTTTTTTTCGTCGGTCCGATTATGCAAAACATCAGCCAACTCCTGCCCCAGCCCAAAAATCTCATCTGCATATCGATGGACAACTTGCCCAGTTTCGGTCAGCACCAAATTCCGGCCCGATCGCTCGAACAATTTATGTCCGATAGATTTTTCCAGCTTTTTGATTTGGCTGCTGAGCGTAGGCTGGGCCAAGTGTAGAACTTCAGCAGCCTTGGTGACACCGCCTTCTTTGGCCACTGTCCAAAAATAAAGTAAATGATGGTAGTTTAGCCAATCCAATGTTTCACACCGTATTTGTATTTTCGATTATTTGAGTCAACAATATCAATTCAACCTATCATAGCTCGATCCGATACAATATGAGTACTTTGGTCCTTTAGAATTTGAGCATCGACCTTAACACTTAAACTGAAAAGATTGCCTGAGCGAGATATAGAAACAAAAGAACGCCTAATTGGCTGGCGGCCTGATGAAACGCGCTTCGCATGCAAAAAGGTAAACTTCAAATCAACCATGTGGATATGAAAACCTCCAATAAGCGATCTACTTGGGTAAACGCGATAGCGTTACTTACCTTAGTGACGCTCATTCTCGGGATTTCTCTGTTGATCGTTTATCAATCGGAGCAAGTTCTCAAGGCGAACGTCGCAGATAAACTGAGCACTATTCTGAGGATTGAGTCTGAAGAAGTTCGGCAATGGATTTTAACAGAGACGCAACAGGCAATGTTTCTCGCGTCAGATTTGGAACTGACCGATTCAATCGCGACCGATAGAAGTTCAGATTTCCCACCAACCACAACCGATGCGCTAGCGTTAAAGAAGAAAATCCACGCTCAAATCTCAAATAGGCTAAGGGATAAAACTTACGTGTTGATGACCTTCGCGGGAGAGATGGTAGACAGCTCGGGCGCGTCCTGGTTGACCGAAAAAGCCGATCGCGACTTCGACGATGATTTTATTTCCGATTTGGCCTCTGGAAAGAGCGCCCTTGTTTTAGACAACCACTCGGTCAACGTATCCAGCGACTTGACACAACGCGGCATCGTCATCGCCGCTCCAGTCGGCCGCAAGGAGAAAGGGATCGTCGGTTTTCTGGGAATTGGGTACGACCTACATGATGAACTCAGTCGTGTGTTACGATCAAGCCGCAACGGCAAATCTGGTGAAACGATCGCCGTGACTGACACTGGCCAATTGATCTCCGATAGTCGCTTCGGCACTACCGGTCAAGAACTGAGCTACTATTCACAGTTACATCAAACTGACATAAAAATCGGCAGCACAAAGATCCGCACCCAACTTCAGGGCCAACCTGACCAGCGTGGGGTCAAATCTGTTTCTGCCTCACGCTGGATGCCGCGTATCGGAATTGGATTGGTAAACAAAATGGACTATGCCGAAGCCGATGCGCCCGTGCAACAGATCCGGTACTTTGTGTGGACATTGATGGGTCTGCTTCTGCTAACGACTATCTCCGCGATAATCTATCGCTTTTACATTTACCGCCTGCAAAGCATCGCAAAACAAACGGACCTCGAACTCAAGAAACTTGGATCCTACGAAATCGAAGGAAAAATTGGCGAAGGTGGGATGGGGGTGGTCTACCGAGCGAAACATGCTTTGATGAGACGTCCGACAGCCGTTAAGATTTTGCCTCCTGAGAAAAGTAGCCAAGCGGCGATTGAACGATTTGAACGAGAAGTTCAATTCACCAGCAAACTGAAACACCCCAACACAGTTTCTGTCTTTGACTACGGACGCACCGAAAACGGATTGTTTTACTACGCGATGGAATTGTTAGAGGGAGTAAATCTAGAAGAACTAATCCAGCAGGACGGGCCACTGCCTGACGGACGCGTCATCAAAATATTGGAACAAGTCTGCCACTCGATTCGCGAAGCGCACGCTTTGGGTTTGATACATCGCGATATCAAACCAGCCAACATCATGTTATGCGACAGAGGTGGTGCGTTTGATATCGCCAAAGTTCTTGACTTTGGCATGGTCCGGGATCGCGACAGCAGAACTGGTGACTTCGGCGGAGCACTTTCTGGCACGCCAGCCTACATGGCGCCGGAGTCTTTCTCCGATCCAAGCGCGGTTGATGAACGCGTCGACCTGTTTGCGATCGGTGCTGTCGGCTATTTTTTGCTGACTGGAGAACTACTTTTCTCTGCAAATTCAATGGAACAACTATTGGGCCTCCACCGTAAAAACATTCGCTCTCTCGCACGGCAACAGATCAGACTGACAAGGTCTGCCGCAAATCTGCCGGTCTCCGAAAGCCTAGTCGATGCGGTCACGAATTGTCTGGCCAACTCACAACACGACCGCACGGGTTCGATCGACACGTTGCTAACGCAAATGGCCGTCGGCCGGCCGGAAATCCCTTGGACAGAAAGTGATGCAGAAACATGGTGGCGATTGCACGAAGCTCAACAAAACACGACCGCAAGCCAGAGCCCAGCCGAAAGCTTCCCGAAAAACAGCTCATTCTTCAAAGAAACGCTCGAACTCGAAAATATCGTTCCGAAAATTCAAAAAGGCCGACGCAAAACATAGCTTTTTTAAATATTTAAACACCAAATTATCTATTGGAACTATGACTCCGTTTTGCCGTATAGTTAGTTAGAGAGAAGAACGAGGTCTAGCTTCAAGCGTACGACTTCCTTTCGCTAACCGAACTTTGGAGATTCAAATGAACATTTTAGTCGTCGATTCGCAAAGGATTATTAGTGAAAAGCAAACAGCCGACGCTAAAAATCGCTTGTACTTTTCACTGCTGAGATTTGAACACAGAATCAACGGAGCGACGGTGCATTTAACTCGCCCAGCCAAATGCGGTTCAGTGTGCTGTACCATCAACGTAAACATCGAAGGCTGCGGTATCGTCTCTACGAAACGTAAGTCAGGTTCGCCAGAGAAAGCGGTGGACTCGGCGGTTGACGCGATCCAACCAAAAGTAGCTCGTCGCATCGATTGGAAAGTTTGGTACAACACAGACACCTTCGCCACCTGGTCGGACTCGATCAGCAAGCAGTGGAGATCATGGATTGGCACGGCCGATGTCTCTTTAAAAAACGTTTAGCCACTTCGATTACTACCTAAGTAAGCACGAAGGCAGGACACTTTTAGACGAACGAGTAGAGAGAAACAGGATTTATTGTAGTACTTCAGCGGTCTGAAATTGTGGTGCTAAATCCGAAGGATTACGCAAATCAGCCCCCGGGCGATAGCCCCCGGTTTCGTCTCCTCAAATTACAACAGAACCGGACGCTATTGCGTGGCGGCTGATAAGTGCAACTTCAGATAGCTGAATTGTTACGATTTATTTTAAAAAAGCAACCTTTGAAAAACTCAGTCACGCTGTGATTGGACATTTTTTAGAAGTTGTAATTTGTAGATTTCCCTTACCAACGGAGATAGTTAACGATGAAGATAGTTCTCAACGACAAACTACGATTGCTCAGCGACGAAGCAAGCCTGAGATCCGAATCACGAATAACCGCTTCATTTGCCAAATTCAGTAACAACGTGAAAGCGATCGAACTTACCACACGTGATATCAACGGTCCACGAGGAGGCATCGATAAGGAATGTCGTGTGTTGGTCAAACTCAAACGGATGCAGGACATCGTAGTAACGGTGCAAGATGAATCTTTGTCCAAGGCAATTCCCAGCGCGATTAATCGTGCCGCTCGTTCGGTAGGTCGTGCTATTGAACGTCGAGGCTTCCGTACGACTCGCGACAGCAAACGACTTCCGAAGTTTGGTTTCGATTTTTAAAGGAGCTTATCTTGTTGTCCCTTTACTTTGGAAGCGGCATGCGCTTCAAACGATAGAAAGCATAATCGCCGTTGCCATTTGAGAGTGCTGATTCACCGACAGTTTTCACCGCAGGTATTAACTACACAGCTGCTAAACTTTTCTTACGGTTGGCAATAAGCCAAAATCAGCACTCTCTTAAGGGCAATTTATTAATGAGCCTCCAACCAATTCTCACCTACGCCCGTTTCGACCACGATCGGCACTGACATCTTCAGCGCCGTTTGCATCGCTTCGGTGATCGCCGGCACGACCGTTTCCTCTTCTGATTTAGGCATGTCAAAAACGATTTCATCATGAACCGTCAGCAACATCTTCGTAGCGAACCCGCCTTCTTTCAGCACAGCCGCCACGCGAATCATGGCCAGCTTCAACAGATCGGCCGCTGTCCCTTGGATCGGGCTGTTCATCGCCAGACGTTCAGCCGCCCGTTGCAGTGATTTGTTCCGCGAATTGATGTCTCTTAAATACCGCCTCCGCCCCGTTTGTGTCGCCACATAGCCGTTGTCCTTGGCGAAGTCGATTGTTTTATCAATCCAAACCTGCACACCCGGATGTTTTTCAAAATAGTTTTCGATCAAATCGTTGGCCTCCTGTCGAGGAATATTCAAACGCTGCTGCAATCCGAACGCTGAGATGCCGTAGATGATTCCAAAGTTGACGGTCTTTGCCTTATCACGCATCTCGCGCGTCACGTCCTCGGTGTCGACCTTGTAAACCTTCGAAGCCGTGGATGTGTGAATGTCGGTTCCTGATGTAAACGCTTCGACCATCGTTGGATCTTGGCTAAGTTCGGCCATAATCCGCAGTTCGACCTGAGAATAATCCGCAGAAAGAATCAGATGATCAGAGTCCCGTGGCACAAACGCGGCTCGAATTTCGCGCCCGCGCTCTTTGCGAATGGGAATCGTCTGCAAGTTGGGATTGTTGGACTGAATACGCCCCGTCGCCGTCCACGTTTGGCTGTAGTGGGTATGCAAACGCCCTGTCTCTGGGTCGGTGCTGTTGGGTAACTGATCAACGTAAACGGACTTGAGTTTCACCGCGTTGCGATATTCCAGCACATCAAAAACGATCCGGTGATCCGGAGCCAATCGAATCAGCTCTTGCTCGCGTGTCGAATACTGCCCGGTCGCTGTCTTGCGTGGGTTATCGACCAATTTTAAATCGTCAAACAACACCACGCCTAACTGCTTCGGGCTGTCGATGTTGAATTCCCTACCTGCCGCAGCGTAGATGTCCGTCTGCAACTGATCAATTTCGACATCTAGATTTTTGGAGAACGTCGCAAGTGCATCTGTATTGAGCCCGATCCCTTCATACTCCATATCGACCAACACCGGCACCAACGGACACTCGATCTCATAGCAAACTTGAGCGACGCCGCGCTCCTCGATATCCGGACGTAGCTTTTGAGCCACCTGCAGCGTGATATCCGCATCCTCACCGGCGTACTCCACCACGTCAGCAAGAGGGATATCTTTCATGTTCTTTTGATTTGGACCTTTGGGGCCAATCAATTTACTAATGGGAACAGGCCGATATCCTAAATACAGCTTTGCCAGATAATCTAACCCATGGCTCATCTCCGGCTCCTTCATCGAATGAGCCAGCATTGTGTCCATTAACGTGCCGTGCACGTCGATTCCATGCCACTTCAACAGCGTGATGTCGTATTTCAAATTGTGACCGATCTTTTCGATCGAATCGTTTTCAAAAACGGGTCGAAACTCTTCCAACACCGCCTGCGCCTCTTCTTGATCAAGCGGGCAGGTGACATAGAAGGCTTCGCCGGCCTTGAACGAAAATGCAATCCCCAGCGGGTAAGCCTTGCGTGGATCGAGCCCCGTCGTTTCGGTGTCAAAACAAAATGCGGTCTGCTTCAGCAATTTTTGGATCAGCGTGGCACGCTTGGTTTGGTCGTCGACCAAATGGTACTTATGCGGAACATTGTCGATCGTTTTCTCTTGAACTTCTTCGCCATCGAACAATGACGCTTGAATTTCCTTTTCGCGTTTCTTTCGTACCACTGCTGCACGACTTGGAGCCGATGAAAATGATTTCCCAAAGATCTTACGCCCCAGAGAATCGAATTCCAGCTCCGACAACAACGCCTTCAATTCATCCGCGTTGGCGTCCATCATCACAAAATCATTAAATTTAAAGTCGTGCGGCACATCGGTTTTGATCGTCACTAGTTGTTTCGAAAGTAACGCGATGTCGTGGCCTTGTTCGACACGTTCCTTCTGTTTGCCTTTGAGCTGATCAATGCTGTTAACCAATTTTCCAACCGAGCCAAATTTTGCGATCAATTTTTGAGCCGTCTTCTCACCGATGCCGTGGATTCCAGGGACGTTGTCACTCTTGTCGCCCATCAGCCCCAGAATGTCGATAACCTGATCGACGCTTTCAATTTGCCACTTTTCTAATACCTCGTCGACACCCATGATCTCGTAAGCGTTGCCTTGCCGGCCCGGTTTGTAAATTTTGATCCGGTCGGTCACAAGCTGATGGTAGTCCTTATCCGGCGTCACCATGAAGACGTCATAGTCTTGTTCAGCGGCTTGGATAGCCAACGTCCCAATAATGTCATCGGCTTCAAATCCCGGTGTGCGAATGACCGGTATGTTCAAGGCTTTCATCAGACGATCGACCAACGGTATTTGTACCGCAATGTCTTCGGGCAGCGCGTCGCGCTGAGCCTTATACTCTGGATAAGCTTCGTGGCGATGCGTCGGATGACTTGTGTCAAATGCGATCGCCAGATGCGTGGGCTTCTGACGTTTGATCAAATCAAAAACTGTATTGGCCATCCCAAACACGCCCGATGTTGGTACATCGCCGGACGTGAAGCGCGGACTGCGAATCAGTCCAAAATGGGCGCGATAGATTAACGCCATTCCATCCAAGAGGTACATTTTTTTCGGTTCAGACGCCGAGAACAAATCTGGGCCTGAGACGGTGGTCGCTTTTTTCTTTGCCATAACCTATAGCGTATCAAAGGCGGTCAAGAATCTCCACCGACACTCGGTCACAGATCATCATTCCGCCGCGCGTCAACCGCAACACGCCCCCATCATCGGTCGCCAAGCGATTTTCCAACATCGTTGTTCGAAATTCGCCCAGTAAATCGTTCACCGTGAACCCCGTGCGATTGAGGAACTGAGCTTTCTCGACGCCATCATTCTGGCGAAGACCAATCGCCAACCGTTCCGCCGCACTGCTGCGTGGATCGAGCTTTTCAGAATCGGCCACGGGCGATTGATTAAACTCCATTTGTTTCAAATAGTACATCGTCGATCCGTGATTAGTCTCGCGCATCCGGTCCACAAATCGGGAAGCCCCCGGTCCAAACGCGAAATACGGATCGCCACTCCAGTACCGGAGATTATGCCGGCAACGAAACTCGATTGGGGAAAAGCTGGAAACCTCATACTGGCTCAACCCAACGTCTGCGGTCCGGTCGAGCGTATACTCGTACATCGCGGCACAAAGATCCTCATCCGATTGTCGCAGATCCCCTTTACTTAATCGGTTCCAAAACTGAGTACCCTTTTCGAAGGTCAGCTCATAGGTTGAAAGATGATTGGGCCCAAGTGACAGCGCGGCGTCCAGATCGGCCCGCCAGTCTTCCAGAGTTTCATCAGGAGCCGCAAAGATCAGATCCATCGAAACGTTGTCGATCCGCCGCCGAATCTGTTCCACCGCTTCAGCCACCGTTTCAGCCGTGTGGTCGCGTTCAAGTCGTTGCAACTTTGAATGGTTCAAGGACTGCACACCCAAACTAATCCTGTTCACACCCAATCGGTCAAATAAGGCAACACGTTCTTGGGTAATGTCACTGGGATTACACTCGACGGTGATCTCCGCGTCAGTCGTGAAATCGAATCGTGAACGGACGATCTCAAACAATCGCTCAAAATCAGCCGATGGCAAATGGCTGGGCGTACCTCCACCGAGGAACAGTGTTTCAATCTCATAGCGCCGGTCGAGCCACTGAATCTCAGTCTCGATCGCACGCAAAAATCGCTGGATCAGATAATCACGATCCGCAACCACCGAGAAATTACAGTATCCGCAGCGATGCCGGCAAAATGGAACGTGAATGTAGACGCTACGGGGGGATTGCTGCTGAGGAGCGAACGTTTGAGAAACTGAAGTCATGAATTATCCATTGTAGCCTTTCGCTCCGCGAAAGTGCGTTCGCGCGCGATAGCGATTGAGTGCACTTTCGCACAGCGAAAGGCTACAATTGCACAGCGAAGGCGACATTGGCTAAACCCACACCTTCAACCGATCACCTAACATATCCGGCAACGTCTTCCGCACAATTGATTCGGCTTGCCGTTTTGAGTACCGCGTACTGAAGTGCCCCGCAATGATAACTTCGTTATTGAACCGATCAGCGCGAGCTGCAAAATCATCCAAGTGCATGTGGCCATTCTTGCGAATCACCTCCGGACGGTGTTCTGGCGCAATAAACGTCATTTCTGTGATAAGAATTTTAGCGTCGAAGAAAATCGGATTATCATCCAGCCCCTCAGCCGAGGTGTCACCCGTATAGGCCACAATCGGAACGCGCACTTCGTCGGTAATCTCTGTTCCGGCCAGTTTAAGATCACGAATCTCTGCGCCCGACAAATTAGCGAACTCTGGTTTCAATTTTTTCCGCCTTTCGTAAATCACAAACCCGTAGCTGATAATGGTGTGCTTGGTTTTTAGAGGCTGCATTACCAATTCGCGCGACAGCTCGAACTCCTGACCGGCTTCTACACCAATCAGTTCGCACGGCAGTCTTCCTCGATCCAATCGTTCAAACGAACGCAGCATATTCCGCACGTTATCCACGGCAGATGCAGGTAGATAAATGGTTGGGGGTTCCATTTTCATCAAACGCCGCCGAGCGACATACTGCGGTAGCGCGGCGATATGATCCAAGTGCGTGTGCGAAATCATCCAAGTAGGAATCCCCATGAAGTCCCATGGATGAGCCCCCATGTCGAAACCAATTTTAAGTTCAGCAATCCGCCAATAGGACTGAACCGCAGCACGTGCGTAACCTTCGATGGTCAGGCCACCGTGTGCTAAAGAGATCACCGGCGCGTTGTCCAGCATATAAGTCCGGTCTTTACTCAATCGAATCCTCAGCCATTTAAGTGTTTGGGGTCAGCAGTATATTTCAAATCTACGTTGTGATGTTGAAGCGATGTTGTGGACACTCTCAAAGAATAGATGTTCACCTATCGTCGCCTTTCGCAGAGAGGCTATGAATTTTTAAAACGTCACCCGCCGCCACGCGATAGCGTCCGGTCTCAATCGCATAAAACCGGACGCTATCGCGCGGCGGCTGATGGGGCCTACGAACCCTCGCAATAGAAGCACGGCCTCGAAGCGAAAGACGACATTGGCTTTACTGAGTCACCTCGGCATCTTTCATCCTATAGATCGCCCACACGTTGCCATCGGGTCCTTTATATTCCTTGAGCACGAACTTGCCGGTCACGGCAACAGGTCTCACGGTATAGTCCGTGGCTTTGTTCTTCGCCAATTTCACAACGACACAGTCAAATAGCGCCGCACCAGGACCAAAACAGCACTCCTTATCGTCGCGTACGAAGATAAAATTTTTAAGATCGCGCTGTTTGAAGCTGGGCCTGATATAGCCACGGAGTTTCACTTCCTCTCCATCCAACCGGCGGACTTGTTCAGTCAACATGGATGGCGAATAGGGCTCGTTTTCAGGTATGTCAAACTTGATGTGGTCGAAAGTAATATCGAACTTCCCATCCGCAGAACGAGTCAGCGTATCGTCGACCGTCTGACCGCTGAGATTGAGTCGGTCAGATTCGGGATCTTCCATAGCTTTCTGCGCGGGAGACGCAACAACCGGGGTGTCTTCCGTTTCGCGGTCGTCATCATCAACGTTTGCCTCGGCGGCTTGCCTCGCGATTTCGTCGATCTCTGCTTCGTTGCGTTGGCTACGGCGATATCCTGAGGCGGATCGACTTTCGCAACCTCACTGTTGCCAAATCCAAAGAACGCAAACAGCCCTAGTCCTACAAAGACAAAAGCAATCGGGAAAAAGTTGCGTTGTGAAACTGCCATCGGTGTGCCGTAAAAGTACCGTTGCTGTGCTAACCCGTTGCTGCAGTGTCAGCGTACGTAATTCGCGTCGATTTCGTAGTAGACCCGTGGGATCTCTTTTTCATCAGGAGCAACTGAGTTCGGATTCAGTTTAAAAACCCCACCGATGCGCCTCAGACCGTAGCTGTAGTTCACCGTTTGGTCGATGTTGATCTTCACCGCAATCACATCGGTGATCGCTGGCGAACCACCAAAACAGCAATCACCAAAATCGCCGACCATAATAAACTTATCCAACTTAGTCTTTTTGCCTGAGGGAGGACGAACGTAACCCTTAATAAAAACCTGCTTGCCATGAAGCTCCGTCGCCTTCTCAGAAAAAGGCAGGCTAGTTTTTCGATTAGGAGCAAGATCGCGGAACGATATCCGTTGGTAATTCTCCGGCACTTCGGTCGCATAGATGATTGCATGCATTGAAACACTGCCGACCAACAGAACCAGCGAAACAACAAGCCCGATCATCGCCGGTTTTTTACCAACAAGTTCGTTGGGGTACCTGCGGAAATTTGCCATCGCCACCAAACCGAATCCAACGCCTAAAATTGGCAGCAGCACAAATACTTGGGTCATAAACGCGGAAACGCTCAGGATCGCAAACGCAAGACACGCAACGGCAGCCTTGCTGACCGAACGATATTCGTCAGTATTATAAGTAGTTGTGGGAGATGACATGTTTTGGGAAGTTCAAAGTTTTAAGACGTTGGGCCTGCTGCCTCAATGAGCTTCGACAGCCTCAGTCCCATGAATCATACTTGGATTTTGGATCCAACCTACCAAACAACACGCTTTTTAAAAAATAAGCCGCTGGAAAGATCCGCTGACCACTGACCAAAGCAGCACAAAAAGCACAACCGAAACCAACAATGGAATGAAGATGATCTTCAACACAAGATACGGAACCAACGCGGCGACCGGAGGGTTGCCAACCAGCTTTGGGTTCGACGTTTGAGCCAAATCTGACGAAGCAACATCTGACGAAGCCAAATCTGGTTCCTGTCCAATATTCACCGATACTTCTGACGTACTTTGGTCAGCAGTTTGTGCTTCGTTTTCCATCGGAACTTTGTAAACTGTCACAGGAACTTCAACCGCGGAAGCACTACCGCCAGCACTCACGTCGCTCGGCCCATCAGCGGTCGCTCCTTCTATTTCAGTTTCTTTTTCATTCTCAGCGTCGGCGTCCTCTTCATCATCATCGTCGTCAAAACCCTGGCCGAACAGATTCGCCCTTTCGACCGACGCCGGATCAAGCTTCTCCAGTTCCGCTAAATGCACTTTGGCTGCAGGCAGCGGACAAGCGATCAAATAGGACACGATTGGAACCCGCAGCCAACGTTTATCGTCATCAGATTCCTTGAACATGAAAACCAACTTTTCCATCACGGTCCAGTCTTCCCATCGCGCTAAATCAGGGATGATCAAATCCGCCATCTTCGGCCGGTCCAACAAAGCTCGAACCGCGGAAACGATCTTCTCTCTGTCAATTATTTCGACTTCGGTCGCGTGAAAACGCAGCGCAGAAACGGCACCCATCGTGTCAGTGAATTCAGATTTTCTGTTTCTTAAAAACTGCTCTTCGACCAACGGCACACCTGATTCGCCTTTGAGGCAAAGATAGCTGGCAAGCAATGCATCCAACCCGCGTAAATTCGAAGTTCCGCCGTCGACAATCATCTTCTCTAACTCAACCGCTTCGGCTTCGGTTCCGCAGACGCCTAGCATCGTAAAGTATAAACGCCGTCGGTTAATCGCCACCTCAGGGTCTTTAACCCAGTCAATCAATTGCTGGCGATCCATACGGTCTTTGAGATCGATCAAATCCTCGTAAGGTGCTTTGGCAAATTCATCGTAAGCATCAAACGCGATCGAGCTAACTTCGTCTTCGAAATAGTCTTGAAAGAACGCGAGCCGATCAGCGCCCGATTCGGGCAACGTTTGGATGTCTGTTAAATACTGAATCAGCCGATCCGATGCCTTGATCGGAGTGGTCCAGACAATCGACGGAGGATCAACGCCCATCACCAAGAACTCTTTGCCAGGTTTATAGCGTCCCACCAACAAGGCTTTAAACTCCATCCCCACATCGACAAACTGCTTGCCCTTAAGCACCTTGGTAATTTCAAAGGTCGCACGCGGTAAATCAGAACCCGGTTTCTCCGGCAGTTCTGGCACCAACACCAATTTCGCCGCCACCACCACGTCTTGACCGCTCAATTGGTCGGTGAAGGTCATCGCCACCGAAGTACAGAACGGACACGCAATCGCCGTCCATGCCGTTGCTACCAATAATGGGGAAACGACGATACTAATCGTTGCCAACATGATCAGCAGACCACGCGACAATCGCTGACGAATTGGGAAAGTTGTATTCACGACGATTGGGATATGCCCATCAACCTGAGGAAGAAGAGGTTTCACTGGGGATTTTATCCCAGCTACACCATAAAATTCAACGTCGGTTCCTTGTTTAAATACTGAGGAAGAACCAAATTTGTTCGTCAATCGGATCAGTTTGACGGTTAAAGCCCAAATTTCTGGCACTCGCGCCTACCAGCAGGAAGGAGTTGAACGCTTGCTGCCCCCTTCAACTGGGCCGAGCTCTGCTAAATAAATACGACTTCTAACAGTAGACACCCGTTAAAAGTCCACTATCGGCTCCGCCACCGACTTAGCCAGTTCGTGGAGTAAAGGCTCGGTGATTCCAACTGCGATGGCTACCAGCTGCATGAAACAAAAAGAATAAGACAAAAGAAAGTTAACAAATTAGTTTCCAATCGTTAGCCCGGCACAGTAATATCGATGTTTGCTTTCATTACATCGACTCACCAACTGGAGCACAGATGAACCACTTCCGATTTCCCCTCGGCCTCTTAGCATTCACCCTTTTGTTAACTTCCGCAACTTTTTCGGCAAAGGCTCAAGGACAACAGTTTCAAAGCCAAGCTGACTGGTTAGCAGAAATCTCCGGAGAGGTTTCTGACGTTTCAGACTCCTTGACGATCCTTGATGACGGCACCGCGTGTGTGGAAGTGGATCCTACACTCGGACAATTCGAGGGTTTTCTTTACCAAACAGGCGCCTTTTTCCCCCCAACAATTTTACTCTTCGATGGCGACACATTGGTTGAAACGGTGGAGCTAATCAATGGGTCCTTCTTCATAGGAAACCCAGGTGGAGGATATAATCACGGCTGGATCAACACCGACGGATTAAATCTAACTAAGATCGTTATTGTAAGCAGCACCAGCTTTAATGTGACCTCGAATGGTTTCTTCTTGTCGACTATTCCGGAACCAGTTCTTCCTGCTGAGGTAATTATTTCAATCCTGATTGATAACATTAAAGAATTGATTGAGTCCAACGATATTGGTCGCGGAGAAGGAAAACCAATACAGAACTTTTTGAAACAGGCGCTCAAAAACCTTAACAAAGGTAAAATCGACAAAGCGATCAACAAGCTAAATGATGCGCACGAGCGAGTTTTGGAATTGATCGAAAATGGTTCGCTCAGCGCAGGAGAAGGAGAGGCAATTATCGACATGATTGACTCGGCAATCTCCGATGTGTTGGACGAAGATGACGATGTGTTTGATTGCTCGGAGTGCTAAAGCACGACGCCGTCTTTGAACCCAAGACGGGTGTCGTATTGTTTGAAGAGACAACCATCGAACCGCACTAAAAAATCTGGGCCAACCTTTCTATGACGGGTTGGCCTTTTTTATGGTGTGATGGGTAGCGTCACTGAGCAAGCTCTTGCTACGCTGGTTCCTCAAACACTGAACGATACTTCCCATGCTCCTGGAAGTATTCCAGCAGCACGCGAAAAAAAGTGCTGCTACCCAATGTCGCGCTATCGCCAATCACAATCAGTTTCCGTTTGGCGCGGGTGAGTGCGACATTCATTCGACGTTCATCCCCCAAAAACCCAATCTCGCCTTTGCCATTGCTGCGGACCGTACTAATGATGACCGCTTCTTTTTCGCGGCCTTGAAAACCGTCGACCGTATCCACCTCAACCGATGCGGCGCCCGCCGTTTGAGCCAGTTGATCACGTAGATATCTAACTTGGGCCGCGTAAGGCGCGATCACCGCGATGCCCCGCGGATCAACGCCCGCGTCAATCAGTTGCCGAACTTTCGTCACGACCAGATGAGCTTCCTGAGGATTGAATTTGCTTAGCCCTTCGGATTCAATTTCCTCGTCCCAACCCGCGCCGGCGCTGTCGATAAACTCAATCGGGAGTTCCGTTAGTTCATTGGCTTCGACGTTCTCCGAATCCGTTAGTAAGTGATGCTTCACCGACTCGTGGGCAAGCAGCTGCGAATCGTAGAAATGTCCTGAGGAAAAATTCATGATGGCTGTGTTCATCCGGTACTGAACATCCAGCATCCGATGGATCGTATCGCCGTAAATTTCAACTTGCCGCTCCAGCAGACTCAACGCAAAACCTTCCCCCGCGGCCTCTCTACTAAGCACCGTTGGCGGTAGTTGTTTGTGGTCGCCGGCCAACACAATCTTGTCCGCCTTGAGAATCGGCACCCAGCAGCCGGGTTCAGTGCTCTGACATGCTTCATCAATTACGACCATGTCAAACCATTTGTCTTGCAACAAATCTTCGTTAAACGTCGTCGTCGCGCAGATGATTTTGGCGCGGGAAAGAATCTGCTCAATGGCTTGTTGCTCCATTAGCCGCGCGTGCTTCTTCAATTGTTTTGCTTCCTCCCGAAGCGCTGCTTTTTCACCACGCACCGGACGATGCCGCGTCCACTTGCCGGCTTTTTTAAAGAGAAGTTCGGCTTCGCGATACATTTCGCGCACCACCGAGATATTCTCATGCCGTTCCGCCAGCCCATCGAGCGTATAAGGCCTCAGATCTTCTGCGACGCGTGCGGGATGCCCGATGCGCACCGCCTTCTGCCCTCTAGCGACCAATCGCTCCAGCAAATTATCGACGGCAGTATTGCTGGGAGCGCACGCCAGCACCTGCTGTCCGCGTTCAACCGCTTGAACGATCAATTCGACCACCGTCGTCGTTTTGCCTGTCCCGGGCGGACCGTGAATAATTGCCAGATCGTTCGCCGATAGCGCGAACCGCACGGCTTCCTGTTGCGATTCGTTCAACGTCGTTTGAAACTCGAATTCCGGCGGAGCCGGATGAAACGTGGGCTCAGCGATGCCCATCAGAACATCACGCAGCTTCCCCAACCGGCCACGCGAGTTCAAGGCCGTCGTGATCGCCGCTAACTGACGCTGCCGAGTCACCTCGTCAGCAGTTAGATCAATGCGAAAGTTGTCGCCGTCGGGCCAACGATTGAGCGCTACCTCTAAAGAGTCCTGCGTGCGTCTGCTGACAACGCCTTTTTCTGATTCTCCGTCATCATCACGATAGCGCGACACGACGACCGGAGAACCGACCCGCAAACGGTGCCACGGCATGGCAAGACTTGGCTTGCGTTTCTTAAAAGTAACCAACGTCCTTCCGCCCAACCCACTGCGGTGATCGGCGATCGACAAATCGACGATCGTCTCGCCACCCTTTTCTGGATCTTTCAACTTCATGCGCTGACGACGCTGTGCCATCTGCTGAATCTCGGCCTTGGACTCCATCGCCAGCCACTGCGTCATCTGGACAAAGTGCGATTCGGTTTCGAGATCAGGAAGCTTTTTACGTCGACGGGATGACATAGGGTGTGTTCAACTGGCGAAAGAGTGATATGAGTCCTTCTATCCTATCGCCTAATCCACTCAGCCGTCAGGCTGATACAACGCAGGATGGAATTTCATTCGGTCCACTAAATCCAACTGGGCACTGAACCTCAATTGAACACTAAGGCACAGTTTTAGATGTACCTTCAAGAAATGAACTTTTGTTCTAGTGGTTCGGAAACTTAACGTCCTGAAAAACGTCCCGCAGCGACAGCATTAAATCAAGCGCAAGCAACGGCACGCTTTGTTCCAAGCCAACATAAGATCTCCGCTAAAAATGCCTTTTTTCGTCACGTTGATAAACGATCGCCGCCGCAGCATCCTGCTCAAACATCACATACGTTTGCAGTGATTTCAACTTGCAATAGTTCTCACGCTTTTCCCCGAGATCTTGGCGGCGAGTTGAGGGGGAAAGAACCTCGACAACCACTACGGGCCGTTGCTGAAACAAATCACTTGCAGGATTGGAATCACAGACGATCGACAAATCTGGATAGAAAAAACGCGTCCCATCGTCGTCGCAAATTTTGATCTTTGTATCCGAGTTATAGACCTTACACCAATGCCCACGCAACAAACTCCCCAGCTCGATCGTCGCGTTAGTGGCGATACGGTTGTGTGTATTGATACCGCCGGCTTGAGCATATACTTCACCGCAGACATATTCGTGCTTCTCGACCGCAGTTTCTTCGCCCGCCAAATAGTCGGCAACAGAGACAGGGTCAAATTTACCGGCGGTGCTCATCGTTTTATTGTAGCACGAAATTTAGCCTCCGTTTACCAACAAAACCTATGCGTCCTCTGCGGCGAAAAATTTTGCCAGCGTCGCGTCCGATGGCGGACGAGTAGTCAGCGACGTGACGATCATGGCAATCAACGTGCAAAGAAAAATTGCCACCACCGGCATGATCGAAAACTCACCCGCGCCCGGCAGGTCGATGTCGATCGAGTACGTCCTAATGGAGCCGTACTCCGATTTCTGGAACAGATAGAACCAGCTGCCCGCCGCCGCCAAAATGCCCGAAACAGCTCCGGCGGCCGTTAGACGCCGCCAGTACAATGCCGCAAAGATGATCGGGAACAAAGATGCAAAACCAGAGAAGCACCAGACACCCATGGCAAACACGCTCTTGTATCCCATGAGACTCAAGTAGTACACGACTACCACAACCAATACCACAAACACGCGCGCCAACCAAACCTGCGCTCGATCCGACACTCGCTCTTTTCCAACGTAATGTTCGACAATGTCATTAGTAAACATGGAACCAATGCACAAAAACTGACTATCTAGGGATGACATGATCGCCGCCAAAATCCCAGCGGTCAGCAAACCACCAACGACAGGCGAAGTTTTCATTTTCACCATCGCAGGCAAAATCGCATTGGGAGAAATTTTTTCCGCCAAACCTGGGGGCAAAACGCCCGGCACCGTCGCCCAAATACCTAGCAAAATACAAGGCACCCACACGATCATGATAAATATCGGATGGCACACCACTGAAAGCTTAAAGCTATTAACGCTTTTGGCCGTTAACCAATGCTGAAATAGGTGCGGAAACATACCGACCGATAAAGGTATCAACAGGTAGGTGAAAAACTTGGACTGAGACATGCTTTCGCGCGTCGTATGATCGGAGCCAACCTTGGCTGAAATCGTCTTCAAATTTTCAAAGAACGATTCCCCGCCGCCCAGCTTATTGGCGATCAGCACAAACGTCACCAACCCCAGCACCATAAATACAATCGTTTGAAACGCGTTGGCCCAAGCCGTCCCACGCATGCCGCCAAAGAAAACGTAAATCAACACCACACCGCAGATCACGGCCGAACCGATCGTCGGAGGCACGCCGCCAGCGAACGCTGGATTCTTGCTGGCAAAAATCCCTTCGTTGGCGAACGCACCAGCGGTCATCGTCTGAATCACTGTCCCCGACGCCATCACACCGATCAAGAGGTACGGAATGATTAACGCGACCAAAATCGGAAACAGCAACACGCCGACGAAATCACTTTCCAATCGGTCGCGGAAAAATTGAATCTGCGTCGTATAGCCGTACTTGCGGCCAAACCCATAGACCTTTACACCGATCACGAAAAAACACAGGCTGTGAATGATACCGCTGGACGAAGCCAGCATCCCGTACACGCCAATGCCTTCCTTAAATGCTTCACCGGTCGATCCGACCAACGCGAACGCGGTCATCGTCGTACCGAAGATCGACATCAGCAATAAGAACGGACCGATCGAATGGCTGGCCAACAGGTAGTCATTCTTGGATCCCGTGAATAAACGGCTGGCGAAGAAACCTAGCCCCAACAGCAACATTAAATAGACTGCGATAATCAGCAGTCGAATCATTCCAGCTTCCATCAGTTGCTCTCCTGTGCAGGGGCATCGGAAGAAACTGACTCCCGTTCTTTAGGCCACATGAATATCGTTGCCAAGAACCACACAAATCCAGCCACCACAGAGATACAAGCGTGATAGAACAATCCGATCGGGATGAATCCCCAGACGAGTGAATCATCGTGCCAATTCCAATTGTCTTGATGAGCGATCAACAAGATCAACACCATCGTCCAGATTACATATTTCATCGGTTACGCGTCGTTTCAAATATAATTGTCGGCTAGTCGCCTTTCGCTCCCGCGAAAGTAGCGTTCTTTCGCGGAGCGAATGGCGACTATAAGCCCGACGCGCCAGCGAGTGAGTGCGTGAGTCATCCGCGCTGAAAAACTCATTCGCTGGCGCGTCGGGTTTGTACTATATCACAATCTCCAGCAGACCAATCGCGGGTTTCCCATCGCAATCTATAATCGCCGTTCGACCCGCGACCGTTTCTCCTTCGGCGATGCCAAAGTGTTTTGCCAACTCGGGTCCCGCAGTAATCTGATAGAGATTATTGAGATGCACATCCCTCAAGACATTATGGTTAATCAAGATCCGGCCCAAGGGTGTTTTTCGCTGAGCAATTTCATCAAAAACATTTGGCTTTAGCGCTCGGGTATCAATACTGACAATACCAAACTGCACGACTTTGTTATCCGACTGCCGGGTGAGCAAAATTTTGCGCGAATAAAATCTTCCATCCTGCCGCATGTCCAAAACTGTCACATCGACGGGACATTGGTGATGCCGTTCAACGGTAACGGTCATGTGCGATTCATGATTCAGCAGCGTCTGAAACGGCTCCCGCAAGTCAGCCGCTGCCACCTGCTCGAAGCCGCCAACCGGCGACGCATCAGAGAAGAACAACGTCACCAACGTATCGAGATCAATCTCCGATTCAAAATTCAATGATTTTTCAGGCATAAGCAGATTTCGAGACGTTTCATGCACGTCGCACCAATTAGGCAGTTCAGTATCAGCAAGCGATTACTTGATAATCGGCAGTACTTCAGCGTAGGACAAGTCCTTGATGTCAATCGTTGGTTTAACCTCAGCCGTCCGATCAAGTACCGTATCGACTAAATAATAAAACAACCTTCTCAGCTCATCGGACTCTAATTGATCCGCAATTTCTTCGGCTTTTTGCTGGTGTTTATCGACCAAACGATATGCCGTCTCAAACACGCCCGCCTCAAAAAACAACTGCCGTGCCCGCATGATCCGACGCTCAGCTGTCATCTCGCAATCATCAGCAGACAACGCAATCAACTCTTTGCGCAACTGCGGCTTGAGCCCTTCTAACGCCAACGCCCACAGTACCGTCGGACGTCCACCCAAAAGATCAGCTCCGACCACGCGTTTATTTTCGTCGTCGCGTTCCCAGTCTTTTAGATCGTTAAGAATTTGAAACGCGACGCCCAAATTGCGAGCGAATGTCTTTACGGTGGGAAGTAGATCTTCCGCGTCGCCGGCCAACCGCACGCCGGTGTACAACGCGGCTTCAAAAGCGGGCGATGTTTTGAGCGCGTAAATCTTCAGTGCGTCGATCGGCTTAAGCAATCGATCACGCGCGTCTCGCCACATTAATTCCGCGCCCTGACCTTCGGCCAAACGTTGGTGTGACGAAGCTAAATAGTCTAAAAGGTCGGCCGCCATATCTCCGCCATGCAACTTACGATCGTTGCTGACCAATCGGTAACCCATGCCAATCAAATAGTCGCCCACGTTGATTGCCGTCGGGATGCCCCATTTCTTATGCAACGTTTCCGCGCCATAGCGATATTGATCGGCGTCTTCGATGTCATCGTGGACCAGCGACGCCTTATGAAACGTCTCAATCGCCATCGCCGCCCGCAGGACATGATCGGGATAGTCTTCCACGACCGTCTGCCCATCGGACAACGTCGCTTCGCCACCGGTCAACGCGTTATAAACAGCCAACGTTATGAACGGCCGCGAGTACTTACCGCCGGCGGCAAGAAAATCGTAAGCGATCGCTTCGGTGGCGGCGATCGGATCAAGTTCATCCGGCCGGCTAACGTCAATCGAAGACCCTCGAACCGGAGGCGCTAACTTCTCCAACGACTCCCGTTTTAACAATCGAGAACTCTTTCTCAGCAAATGCAAATAGCTGCGCGTCGTCTGAGCAGCAGGCTCATAGGGCACACGCACCATCTGTTCGACCCAATCCTCGTCCACCGACGTGTTGCGACAGTCGCTCGAGAGCAGCGGAACGGCCATGCACGGAATGCCCGCCAACATGATTTTATCAATCGCTTTTTCCAAGACGTTCAAACACGCCACTCCCACGATGGCGTCGACGTGGCCGCTGACGATGATCTTCAAAACAATCGGCGATCCCTCGGCGACCAAGACCTTGTAGCCAAGCTCTTCTGCGGCGGCGCGAAAATCGGCGATGCTACACGCACCGCACGTTTTGCACGCCAGACCGAACTCGTCATAGTCCGCTGGACAACCTTCGGCATGTTTCAAACAGTGCGGCAACAATAACAATCGGCGGTTGTAGGGAATCGACTGTATTTGCGGTTCCCAAAAACAGCTGGACAGCGTCACCATGATCCATCCCAAAAAACCTTCGGGTTGGTCGGCGTCAGCGAGGATCTTTCGAGAGATCGCTTCGAGTTCATCCTTGGATGGCGGGACCTCGGGATTGAATGAGCCAGCAATCGTACGGCAAGTGTCTCTCAGGCTTTCGCGCAGATCTTTACTCGAAGGCACCATCTTCAAATGAGCCGTTTTTCGCCTGCGTGAACGGCGAGGCTTCTTTTCGGTTTCCGCAGGTGTTTTCGCGATCAAGTCTCAAACCTTTTTCAAATTTGCATTCCCAATGTAGCCTTTGGCTCCTAGGTTGTGAATCTAGGGCGAAAGTTCGCAGAACCTATCAGCCGCCACGCGATAGCGTCCGGTCTTACGCGCTTGAGACCGGACGCTATCGCGTGGCGGCTGTTGGACATTTCTAAAAATTCAAAGCCTCTCCGCGAAAGGCAACTACCTATCGTCACGTGTAAACTTCGCCAACGCGGAAATCGAAAACACAATCGGATACAACTTCTCGTGATACCAGAGCTTTGCAAAATAGAAGCCAATCGGATGGCACGTCTCAATCGCCGATGCCTCGACCGCCCGCTGAAGCCAATCCACGCCTCGGGTCGCCGCAGCACGATGCTCTGATTGATTCGAATTCAACAAAGCATCAACGCACAACGCTGTCTCTTCTACCGACGACTGACCTAACGCCGGATCGTCGTAGGTTACCGACGCTCCGCCACCAAACCCGCCATCAGTATTCTGATTCTGCAATAACCAGTCTAAACCAATCTTTGCCGCCTGGGTATCGAGTAATTCCAAGTCCGCAAACGCTTGAATTACTTTCGCCGTGCCGTAAAACGGGTTGATATCATCCGGTTGGTCCTGATTTCCGAACCAAAGCGGCAACCAACTGCCATCGGGGCGCTGAGTTTTCTTCAAATAATCTACTCCAGAATCAATCGCCTTCTGAATCGCTCCCGCGTTTACACTCAAGCCTTGCACGCCGCGCCATGCCGCTAATGCCCTGACAACATGAGCCGTCAGATCCGCACCGCTGCGATCAAACGGTAAATTACTCCACCCCCGACAAAACGTAGGCCACCCTTTGTCCCGATTCTGCAGCTTCAACAACCAATCAATTCCGCCGTTGGCTGCGGCAATGATTTGCTGTTGAAATTCTGTGCCAAACTTTTCCGATTCCAGTTCCATTGACTGACATGTATCCAACACATGCCAAAGCGCCAACAACGCGCCGGGTGTATCATCCGCATCAGGAACCGAACCAGTCAGGTCAGTCCACCCCCAGCCACCTGGCGGCGAACCGGTAAATGGATGGACCTCTTTATTCTGGCAAGACAGCACCCACGAAAAGCATTCGTGCCAAACGTCCGGTTCAGATTCAACCAGCGTTTCAAATTTTTTCGGATCATCGGCCAGTGCGTTGATCGCCAACGTCGTCCCCCAAGTCGCCAGATTGGTGTCGATTGGCCAACACCATTTTCCGTCGCCGTCTTCCCGCGCCGCATTGAGCAAAAACTGGATACCATTTTCCACAACGGGATGATCCCAACGCCCCGACTCAATCAGCGCCATGCTAACGAAGGCCGTCAGTGGAATCGCTTCTAAGTAACCCCCGCTTTGAGGCTGCATCTTTTGCAGAACCTTTAAACTGCGACCTATCGCCGATTTGCGAATCAGTTTCCGAATCGGATCCCACGGTGGATCATTGATAAACTTACACTGGCCGATCGCCACCAACGCCGGAATCGCGTAGCTAACCACCGGCAACTGCAACAGGTGATAGAAACGCTGCGGCACGCAGGCCGCTTCGAACGGCAGCGCCGAAACTTCCTTCCACGGAACAATCCCCGCCATCGCGCAGTTGGCCAAAATCGGAACGGCGAACGTTTTGTCTTTGCCATACCGCCGACGCACCGCATCAATTCCGCCAGCCAATTCGATGTAAGATTCGGCTTTAAGTATCGCTTGGGCAACTGAGCGGCAAGACTCTAGCCGCCGGTTCGTCGCCTCTTCTTTTCCCTGTGCGGTTGTCTCTCGGTGGGCACCGGAGGCTAGCGCCCCGTCGCTCAGCGTTGCAACGTGAGACTCTTCGATCAGACATCCAACCTGCTCTGCAGCCGTCAATGCCGCAACGACCAACATCGTCGTTGCGATGTTCGAGTAGTTCTTATCCGTATCGCCCCAACCGCCGTCATCATTCTGCTGAGCGATCAACCAAGCGACACCGCCGTCAATACAAACTTTCGCTCCGTCAATGTAGCCTTTCGCTCCGCGAAAAGGCTCTCCGCGCGAGTGCTCTTTCGCGGAGCGAAAGGCTACATTGTGTTGCTCACTTCGTCTCAAGTAAAAGCAAAACGCACTCACGGCCGTCGCCGTCGAAAGTGCTGACGCTGAGAGTTCACCCACCCAGTGCCCATCGGCGGTCCGTTGAGACAGAAGTAATTTGGCAACGCTATCAGCAGTAGACTTCCTCACCTAATTCTCATCCAGCACTTTCTGAGCCACAGCGGCAGCCTCGGTGTCGGGATGTTGCTCGATCAGTTTTTTTAATTTTCCAATAACCCGTCTGACACCACTCTTAGCAGCAATTCGACCTGCACTTGCTAATTGCTTCTCTGCGGAAATCTCGCTTTTGACCTTCTTGTTCGATTTCAGCTCCTTCCAATGTTCCAAAGCCTCTTCAGGCAGATCGTAGCCAGCGAAAACTTCTTTCGCTTGGGAGTATTTTTTATAGGCGATCCACACCTCGTCCGATTCCCGAGCTTCATCAGCTTCGGTTACCAAACCATTCATTTTTTCCGACACGTAATCCATCAACACATCCGCGCCCGCTTTGAGTTCTGGTTTCGAACTATTACTAGCGCGCTTGAGCCCCCTGGCCGCTTTGGAGTAATCGCCAAACTCAACGGCTTTCCATTCCGCTTGCAACGCGGGTGGAATCAACTTCAGATCAACATTCCATTTCGCATCTTTTAAAACCCTCTGAGCAGCTTTCTCAGGATCATTGGCAGAACGCCGAATCTCACCCTCCGCATTGACAGTCGCGAACTGCCAGATATTTCTCAAGCTAACTTCCCCGACGTCGGCCATTTTCTCAAACGCCCGGTCGTAATCTACGATCGTTGGCCAGCCAATTTTATTCTTCTTCAGGTACTTCGAAACACTTACTTTATCGTTACCAGAATTCACCGCGATAAAAACAATGGGTTCACCTTCGTATTTGTCGGCAACTGCCAACAGTTCGGGCCAACGCCCCGTACACTTAGGTCAGCCTTCTTCGAAGAAATACAGCACCGCTCCCTTGCCCTCTAAAATTTTGTTGGTGATCGGCGGTGAGTTCAACCACAACTGTGGGTCCTCGGGCAGCTGATCTACGCCTGTTTCCTGCGCACAAGAATCGCCGGCGGCACAGTTAAGAAGGATCACCGAAGCACAAATGCATGCGGCAATAAATTTGGATTTTTTCATAACGAGTCCCAAGCAGCTTGGGAAAATTTGGTGGTATCGTTTTGCCAGAAGATATCAAAATTCTAACTGAAGCCGACGATCAACGCTTCGCAAATAGTCAAAGCTTTCAGCCATTTACTCATTTCCGCCCAACATCGCCATCAAATGGCTGCAAAGGCTTGAGCCTCGAGATCCTTGACCAACTGCGGGTCAAGTTTCAAGGCTTTTGAGAGCCGATCTAAATAGCTCTGCTCTACCGAGTTACTTTTGTCCGTCAAAATCAGTGAGGCCAAATAAATCTCAACGGCTGACTCCGGTGAATCGGCGGCCGCGGCGATCGCGTCTACATCTAATGGCTTAAGTAATTCGGCCATCAGAATTTCAGTGGCCGACTTCTCAAGGTCCGAAGCATTGATTTTTTCAATGATGATCGCCCGTTCTGCTTCATCGATCTCGCCATCGGCTTTGGCAGCACCGATCATCGCCTTAATAATCGCCATGCTGCGATCGTTAACTTCCGGTCCATTCAAGTCAACGATGGAATAACCTGTCGCTTCCAATCCCTGCTTCTTCTGCCACTGTGTGTAGACTTTGTAACCGATGCCTCCCAGCGCCGCCAACGAACCGAGCTTCACCGCAGGGCTGAGCACCTTCCGTCCCGTTTTCGTTCCTACCAACAGCGCCAATAAACTGCCGGCCGCTGCACCGATGCCAAGATTCTTCAGCATCGCATCGCGCTGCGGTCCTTCGGGCGGCAACTGATCTTTGGCGTACTGAATTCCCTCTCCAGCCATCACCTTGCCCTTTTGGGCCAGTTCAGATCCTTGCTCAACGCCTTGCTGCGCGAGCAACTTTCCCTTTTCAGCAAGCTCCGTGCCTTGAGCGATTCCTTGCTCGGCCAACTTGCGACCAGATTCCAGTAGTTGTTCGAGAAGTGCTTTGGTATCCATGGTATTCCTAAAGAAAGAAACGAGGCTTACGCCAAATTGATTCAGCTACGTTAAATCAACGCAACGGTCTAATTATTTCCAATCACCGGCAGTTGACCAGCCACCTCCAGCCCTCATATTGCACCCCTGATCGCGAAAGTCTTCTAATACTCGGCGTGCGATGCCTTCGGCGACGCTTACCTTGAAAAAAATCCCCGCCGTGGCAGCCTCCGGGACACCCTCAAACTTGGCCAATAAGGCCACCGCCTTTCCGCCTCTTCCCCTCGAAATCCTCCTTTAGCACCTTGAAGGAAGTAGGGGGCTGTTGGTACCCTTGGGAAATTTTGCACCGCTACCAAAATCGGGCGCAGGGTTATAAATAGTTACCATCAAATTCGCTAACACTTAATTGCAGGTTCGCCGAGTGCCACGTCGCGACGATATCCACAAAATTTTGCTCATCGGTTCTGGCCCTATTGTGATCGGCCAAGCCTGCGAGTTCGACTATTCTGGAACACAAGCTTGTAAAGCCCTACGAGAAGAAGGTTACGAGGTCGTGTTGGTAAACTCCAATCCCGCGACCATCATGACCGACCCGGCCACCGCCGAACGCACTTATATAGAACCGTTGGATTGGCGAATCCTCGAAAAGATCATTGCCAAAGAGAAACCGGACGCCGTGCTTCCGACGCTCGGCGGTCAAACGGCGCTTAACCTCGCCTTGGATCTGGACAAAAACGGCGTCCTTGAAAAGCACGGCGTCGAAATGATCGGTGCCAAAGCCGACGTCATCGACAAAGCGGAAAACCGCGAACGTTTTGCAATCGCGATGGACAAATGCGGACTCAGCGTTTGCAAAGGCCGAACCGTCAACACCGTCGCCGAAGCTCGAGTGGTTTTAGAAGAAGTCGGCCTACCAACTCTGATTCGTCCCAGTTTCACCATGGGCGGCAGCGGTTCGGGCATCGCCTACAACCGCGACGAATTTAATACGCTCGTTCAACGTGGGCTCGACCAATCACCGACCACCGAAGTCCTGATCGAAGAATCCATCATCGGTTGGAAAGAGTACGAGATGGAAGTCGTCCGCGACATGGACGACAACGTCATCATC
>Ga0115031_1000464_pt1 | contig 28958 bp, 26 predicted proteins | sample Maine_Asex4_meta_FD_87301 | JGI IMG/M metagenome (GOLD analysis project Ga0115031, IMG submission 87301) | Marine algal microbial communities from Maine, USA - Maine_Asex4_metaG | ecosystem: Host-associated > Algae > Red algae > Unclassified | place: Maine, USA | collected 2015-01-05
ACGGTCTGCTCGTACCCGAAGTTCACGCCCGTCCCCCTCGCCGAATCGGACCTGTGGAACGGGTACCCGGAGGAGAGCAACGCCCCGTACGGCATCGCGAAGAAGGCTCACCTCATCCATGCCCAGGTCAATGCACAGCAGTACGGACAACGATTCGCGTACCTGATTCCCACGAACCTGTACGGGCCCGGCGACAAGTTCCACCCATCGGTCTCCCACGTGATTCCCGCGCTGATCAAGAAGTGCGTCGAGGCGGCCGAGTCGGGTGCGAGCCACGTCGATGTGTGGGGTACCGGGTCGGCGTCGCGTGAGTACCTCTTCGTCGACGATGCCGCTCGCGCAATCGTGCGCGCCGGCCAGATCCCGGCGGGCGACGCTCCGCTCGAGCCGATCAACCTCGGAGCCGATCGGGAGGTCACGATCAAGGAGACCGTCGAGACCATTGCCGAGCTCGTCGGCTTCGATGGCGAACTCCGATGGGACCCGTCCAGGCCCGACGGGCAGCCGCGGCGCGGCGTGGATGGTTCACGGGCAAACGAACTGCTCGAGTGGAAGCCCGAGGTCGGTTTCGATGCGGGCCTACGCGCCACCATCGACTGGTATCTGGCGAACCGCACTGAAGCCGAACGCGACCCGCACGCCTGACTCGGGTCAGCTCGCCACACCGGCTGCGACTGCAGCGGCGCGGTAGGCAACGGCGAGGGTCGCGGTCGTCTCGTGCGCGTTGAGCCCGCTCGGGTTGGGGACCACCCAGAGCTGCGACCCTTCGAAGTCTTCGGGTTGCTCGCCCATCACCGCCTTCGGGCGCCGGAACGCTGATCGGTACGCGGTGATCCCGGCCACCACCACGACTGTCGGCCGCAGCCGGGCGACGAGCGCACGGAGCTGCTCGCCGCCGGTGCGGAGTTCGTCGGTCGTGAGTTCTGAGGCCTTGGCTGTCGCCCGTTGCGCGATGTTCGAGATCCCGAGGCCGCGCGCCAGGAAAGCTGCCCGGTCGTGATCGCTCATACCGACGCCGCGATCGATCGGGTGGTCGATGATGCCGCCGGCAAGGAGCGCAGGGTAGAACCGATTGCCGGGGTGTGCGAAGTGCGTCTGTGTCGCCGCAGTCCACAGCCCCGGATTGATGCCGACGAACAGCAGCTCGACGTCGTCTCCGATCAGGTCCGGCACTGTCGCCCCGATGAACGTCTCGAGCTCTGCGCGAGTGAACCCCATGCAACAAAGTCTGCCGGAGGACGGTTGCCGATGCAGCACACTGTGTCGATGCTGCACCCGACCTGGCCTCTGTTCGACCTCGAGGTCAGGACGCCACACATCTCGATGCGCTACGTCGACGACGAATTGGCAACGCAACTGGCCGAACTCGCAGCCGTCGGGGTTCACGACCCAGCAACGATGCCATTCATGACGCCGTGGACCGACCGCTCACTCGGCTACGTCGAGGAGGGACGCCGTATCGCCAAGCGTCGCGACGCCCGTGACGAACTCGTCGGCTACCGCATGGACCGTGCGGGGTTCGAACAGCTCGACACGAGCGATGTCCGGTTCGCCGGGCTCGATCCCGCCCGAGCGTTTCTCGACATCGACTGAGAATGTCCGCCCGGGTCAGGTCAGGCGGGCGACGAGTTCGGAGAGCGGCTCGCGGAAGTCACGCAGCGGTTCGTGGCCGGCGGCGCGCCATGCTGCGTTGTCCAGAACACTGTTCGCCGGGCGCGGTGCCGGGCGCGGCGGCTGGAGGTCAACAGTGTCGATCGGCGACACCCGTGTCCGGTCGTGGCCGGCAGCTTCGAGGATGTCGGCAACGAACTCGTACCACGACACGGCCCCACCGTTGGTGATGTGGAACATGCCGGAACTGCGTTCGACGGCCAAGGTGCGCAGCGCCGGAGCCAAGTCGGCGGTGAACGTGGGGCAGCCCCGCTGATCGTCGACGAACGCGAGCGGCGTGTCGCCACCGGCGAGGCGCAGGACGAGCTTGACCATGTTGTTGCCGTGCTCACCACATACCCACGAGGTCCGGACCACCGCAGCGTCGGCGCCGGCTGCGACTTCGCCAGCGAGCTTCGTGCGGCCGTAGACCGATTGCGGGTTGGTTGCATCGGTCTCGATGTAGGGCCGGTCGAGCGTTCCGTCGAACACGTAGTCGGTACTGACGTGGACGAGATGCGCAGCGACCGATTCGCAAGCGGTGCGCAGATGCTCGACTGCGGTCGCGTTGACCGCTGTTGCGACGTCAATGTTGTCTTCGCACGCATCGACCGCCGTGTACGCGGCGGCGTTGATGACTGCATCGGGGCGGACATCGGCGAGGAGCGCCGCCACCGCATCGGCGTTGGTGATGTCGACGACGGAGCGGTCGGCGGCGGTGACGTCGTCGCCCGATGCCGAGCAGTGCTCCACGAGATCGATGCCGAGCTGTCCGCTCGCGCCCGTGATCAGGACTCGCACCTGGTCAGCCCGGGACTGTCGTGACCGGAGCCGGGAGCGGACCGACCCCCCGGAAGTAGTCGAGGATCGGCTCCGACGGTTCGTTCAGCAGCAGGATCGACTTGCCGTTGAAGTCCTCTCCGCGCACGTCGAGCTGGTACGTGGCCAAGCCAGTCGAAAACGCCTTGCGAAGTGTCCCAGCAGCGCTGATCGGGTCGAGTCCGTTGTCGATGCGCACCGAGCCGCTGACCGATTCGATCAGATCAGATGCGAGGAACGGGTCCGATTGCAACTTGTTCAGCGTGGCGCTGACGGTCGTCGAGATGAATGCCTGCTGACGCCTGATCCGACCGAGGTCGGCGGTCGGATCCTTGCGCCAATCACCGTCTCGGAACTCCTCGTAGTTTCGGCTGCGGGCATAGGCCAGTGCCTGGACACCGTCCATGCGGTTACAGCCGGGCTCCTGGGCCAATCCGGAACTCACGTCACGAACGACGTACTCGAAGCAGATGGTCGTCCCGCCAACGGAGTCGACCAGGTCCTTGAATCCGAAGAAATCGATGTCGACGACGTGATTGATCGGAATGCCCAGCTCCTGGCTGATCGTGGCGGCCAGGACATCGGCGCCTTCGTTGTACGCCGAGTTAATGCGGTCCTGCTGGCCGGACCCGGCAATCGTGACGAGCAGGTCACGTGGCACGCTCATCAGCGCTGCGCCGTTGCCGTCCTTCTCCTGGCGCAGGATCATGATCGTGTCACTCCGGCGACCCTGCACCTCGTCGGTGCCGCCGATCCCGCCGAAGTCGGACGAATCAGGATCCGAGCCCTCGCGCGAGTCCGACCCGATGAGCAGATAGTTCACCGCCGGGCCGTCGACGGCAACGAGGATGTCGTCGAGACCCTCGATGCGCTGCACGTCAGCGGTTCGTTGGTTCGCTGCCCTGATGATTCCGACGGAGCCGAGGCCCGCCGTGACCAGCGCGAAGACGATCGCCAGTGGTGCCGAGCTCCGGCGACGTGGCCGCTGAGGCGCATCGACGTACTGACCGCCACCAGGTTGCTGTTCCATCGCGAGGACGATATCCCGGCGACGAGCAGGCGTTACGGCACCGGGCGATCAACGTCCTGGGCGGAGGTGCACGACGTCGCCGATGTCGAAGACGCGTTCGACGTCGCCGGCTGAGCGAATGATGATCCGCCCGTCTGCGTCGACACCCGTCGCCAAGCCATCGAATGTCTCTTCTCGCGGAAGATGCACCCGCACCTGCTGACCGATCGTCAAGAGATGCCGTCTGTACACGTCGGCGAAGGCTGTCCGTCCCTCCGGCAGTGCGTCGAAGGAATCGAGAATCGACGTGAGGAGCACAGCCGGTTCCACCTCACACATCTCTGCGACCCGGGCTGCCCCGGGTGGCGCCCACCCGATGTTCACGCCGAAGCCGACGACCAAGCCGCCCACCGCGTCAGCCTGCGTCGCTGCAAGTCGTTGGGCGAGGACACCAGCAAGTTTGCGGCCATCGAACAACACATCGTTCGGCCACTTGAGACCAAGTGCCTTCGGCTCCTGGCCGTATTCCCCCAGGCGGCGTTCCCCCAGGACGTGTTCCCCCACGGCGCGCTCCCTGCCGAGTGCCCGAACCACGGCGACACCGACACGTTGCAGCATCTCGCCGGGATGAGCACCTGGGGATGCGAAGAACACCGACGCGAGCAGATTGCTCCCCGGCGGTGCGTCCCACCGCCGATCGAGGCGCCCGCGGCCCGAGGTCTGATGATCGGTTCGCAGCACCGATCGGTCGACAAGGCCGCCCTTCGCCGCCGCGCGCAGCAGATCATCGTTCGTGCTGCCCGTCTCCGACACAGTCGAAACGAGCCAGGAGCCGTGGCTGACGCCCGGTGAGTCTGGTACCTCGTCGTCGTCGATGCCTGGCGTTTGGCTCACGCCGCCTACATTGGCATCCGTGCTGAAGAAGATCCTGATCGCCAACCGCGGCGAAATCGCTGTCCGTGTCATCCGAGCCGCTCGCGAGATGGGCATCGCCACCGTTGCGGTGTACTCCGAACTCGACTGGGACGCGCTGCACGTCCGCCTCGCCGACGAAGCGTTTGCGCTCGGCGGCCAGACCGCAGCAGACAGCTACATCAACACCGAGGCCATGCTCGACGCGATCTCCAAGAGCGGCGCCGACTCCGTCCACCCCGGTTACGGCTTCTTCTCCGAGAACGCCGACTTCGCTCGAGCGATCGCCGAGATGGGCGTCGAGTTCATCGGGCCACCCCCGACGGCGATGGACGAGATGAGCGACAAGGTGTCGAGCCGCCTCGCTGCCATTCGTGGTGGCGCTCCGGTGGTCCCTGGTACCACCGAGTTCGCCAAGGGCCCCGACGACATCCGCAACTTCGGCAACGAGCACGGATGGCCGGCAGTGATCAAGGCTGCCTTCGGAGGTGGCGGGCGCGGCATGAAGGTCGTCGACAACGCCGACCAGGTCGATGACGCCTTCGCCAGCGCACAGCGCGAGGCCCTCGCCTTCTTCGGCCGCGACGAGGTCTACGTCGAGCGGTACCTCACCTGGCCACGCCACGTCGAGATCCAACTCGTGGGCGACAAGCAGGGCAACTGCGTCTGGATCTCGAGCCGTGACTGCTCGGCGCAGCGCCGCCACCAGAAACTGATCGAAGAGGCGCCCGCACCCGACCTGGCCGACGGCATCGAAGATGCAATGGGCGAGGCCGCTGTCAAGGCGGCCAAGGCCGTCGGCTACTACGGCGCCGGCACCGTCGAGTTCATCTATCAGGACGGCGAGTTCTTCTTCCTCGAAATGAACACCCGACTCCAGGTCGAGCACTGCGTGAGCGAGATGATCACCGACATCGATCTCGTCGAGTGGCAGATTCGAGTCGCAGCCGGCGAAGAACTGCCGATGACACAGGAAGAGGTCACCGCAGCGCGTCGCGGTCACTCGATCGAGGTCCGGATCAACGCCGAGGACCCCGCCGAAGGCAAGTTCCTCCCCTCCCCCGGCCCGATCACCAAGCTCGTTCCACCGGACGGGTTCGGCGTCCGCTTCGACTCCGGCTACCTCTCCGGAGACGAGATCAGCCAGTTCTACGACAACCTCGTCGGCAAGCTCGTCGTCTGGGGCCGCACCCGCGAGGTCGCGATCGCTCGAACGATCCGCGCCCTCGAAGAACTCGTTGTCGAAGGTGTGGCCACCACCATCCCCGCCGACCTTGCGATCTTGCGCCACCCCGACTTCGCGTCGATGAACTTCTCGACCAAGTGGGTCGAGCAGACGCTCGACCTCACCGGCGTCACCGGCGTCACCGGCAAGCCTGACACGGGTCCCGAGCACGAAGCCGGCGATGACGCCGAGCCGCTGATCAAGCGGTCGACCACGGTCGAGGTCAACGGAAAACGATTCGACGTCGCCATGTGGGTCCCCGAGTCTCCGGTCGGTGTTGCTGCACCCGCTGCGAAGAAGAAGAAGCGCGCCGCATCTGGTGGAGGCGGCGGAGGCGGAGCGTCCGGCAGTGTCGAAGCACCGATGCAGGGCACGATCGTCAAGCTCCTCGTCGAAGTCGGCGACACCGTCGAGATCGGCGCCGGCATCGTCGTGCTCGAGGCCATGAAGATGGAGAATCAGATCAACGCCGACAAGGCGGGCACGATCAAGGAACTCAAGGTCGCGGCCGGCGACACCGTCGGCGGCGGCGACATCCTCGCGATCATCGAATAGCCGCTGACACCCGCACATTTCGAGGTCCTGGCCTGGATGACCGCTCCGCGCTCAGCGGGTGCTGAGTGCCGGATCATCGGGTTCCACGGGCTCGTCGGGGAATGCTGCTCTGAGTTCGACGCTGATGCGGGCGTAGCGCTCGAGGAACGTTCGCTCGTCGAGACGTTTGCGGCGCATCCACGACGTGACCTCGTCGTTGCATTTGCTGGCATTGCAGCTCCGGCATGCCGGCACGATGTTGTTGAGCGTGTATCGGCCGCCGCGCGACAGGGCGAGAACGCATTCGCGCTGCATTGTCTCGGTCGGCTGGGTGCCGCAGTAGGCGCAGCCATCCCAGAGCGCGCGCATCACCGCCCACTGTTCGTCGGTCAGGTCATGCTCGACTCGGCCCATGCGGCGCTGCCGCTTTCGCGATGCTCTCGCTCGCCGAGTGCGACTCACTGCCATTGGTGAAGAATAGAACGGGCCGTTCGCGACCCGCTGGATACTCCGGTCGTCGGACAGCGCTGCGGCGACGGCGAGCCGGAGATCAGAGGTGCCGGTCAGAGCTGGAGGTCAGAACCGGACGGGTGTGTCGACCTGCACGAGGTCGAGGCGAGGATCGCCACTCGTCCGGCGGCCCTGCCGGTCCGCCGCGATGTCGACGCTGGCAATCGACATCCGCTGGTTGCGGCGGCGCAAGCTCGAAGTGATGCGGCGGCGAGGGGCGCTCAGGGGGGAACTCATGGGAATCACGCTACGAACAATCGACGTCGAATCCACTTCCGGAACACTGTTCCTCACGCCCGTTCGCCGAGTTCTGCCATTCTTTCGTAAGCTCTTGGGCTATCGAACCAACGAAAGCGAAGTCATGTTCATTCTCGACGACATCAACCGCTCGCTCATCGACCTCTTGCAGACCGACGGGCGAATGTCCTACAAGGACCTCGGCGAGCGCATCGGGTTGACGGCGCCCGCGGTGGCCGAGCGAGTACGCAAGCTCGAAGAGGCGGGCGTGATCGCCGGGTTCCGGGCGGTGATCGACTACGAGGCCATCGGCTTTCCGATCCTCAGCATCATCCGCCTCAAGGCGCCGGGACGCTCCGAGAACATCGACGACGCCGTTGCCGCGATTCCGAACGTCATCGAAGCCAACCGAGTAACCGGCTCGGACTCGCATGTCTTGCGGGCACGACTCCGACACGCGAGCGACCTCGAAGTGCTCCTCAGCGACGTCTGGGAACAGGGCGACACCATCACCAACATCGTCACCAGTTCGCCGGTCCCGCGCCGCCCGATGAACCTCGTCGCCACCAACGCCGGCCGCGAGATCTGACGACCCTTCGAGTTCTTGCATGGTTGCGATACCTTCCCGAAGATGTACGCCAGGCTCGACGGTGCTCGGACGCATTTCAATTCCACGCTCTTCTTCGGCTCGATCGCCGGAGGGACGATTCGCTTCAACGCCATCCAACTCGCAGGGCGAAGCTACGCCGACGCTGACACCGGATATCTGCAGTTGTTCACCAATGACGTCGACTTCGTCGTCACCGACAAGTGGGATCGCGGAGCCACGGCCGTCCGAGTGCTCACAGTGACACACCTGCTGGTGCTGCCGGTCCTGTTGGCTGTTGCCTGGTTCAGCATGCCGAGCGTGGAGCGGCCCAAACGCTGAACCGGCGGCTATTCCGCTGCTTCGGCGAGTGCCTCACTGAGTGCCGGGTGCACCAAGATGCTCTCGACCAGATCACTCACGGTCAAGCTGGCCGTGACCGCGACAGCAATGACGGAGATGAGCTCCGCAGCATGCCGGCCGACAATCGAGCCACCCAGGATCTCACCGGTGTTCGGATCGGACAGGATCTTCACGAAGCCCCGGGTGTCACTGTTGATCATCGCCTTTGCGGTGGACGAAAAGGGCACCTTCGTGACGCGGATCTTGCGACCTGACGCAAACGCTTCGGCTTCGGCGAGACCGACATCGGCAATCTCGGGTTCGGTGAAGATCGCCGAGGCCGCCTTGTCGTAATCGAGGTGACGGTGATTGCGGGTGTGGAGGCCCATGACGTGCTCGGCGACCTTGCGGCCCTGGATCGAGGCCACCGAGGACAACGGCAACTTGCCACTGATGTCGCCAGCGGCATAGATGTGCTCGACGTTGGTCACACAGTGCTGATTGATGTCGACGTAACCCCAGTCGTTGATGTCCACCCCGGCAGCTTCCAAGCCAATGTCAGTGGTGTTCGGCACCGAACCGATCGCAAGCACGGCATGGGACGATTCGATGACGCGGCCATCGTCACACCGCACCACCACAGAGTCGCCCGACTCGGACCGCTCGATCGCCTGAGCACGGGCACCCATCACGAGCTTCACACCACGCCGCATGAACTCCTGTTCGAGCACCGCAGCGACCTCCGGATCCTTACCGGGCAGCACTTGCTGGCGGCTGACGACGAGGGTGACCTTCGCGCCGAAGGAAGAGAACATGTGAACGAACTCCACACCGGTCACACCGGAGCCGACGACGGTCACGCTCTCGGGAATGACCTTCGGCGGGTAGCAGTCGCGCGTCGTGAGGATGCGTTCGCCGTCAGGGTGGCACCACTCGGGGATCCGGGGCTGGGAGCCCGTCGAAACGAGCGCAGCGTCGAACTCGACGGTTTCCACCGAGCCGTCCGCTGCCGTGACCTGGGCCGTGTTCGGCCCGGTGAACCGTCCGGACCCGCGCAGAATTCTGACGCCCTGGCTCTCCAGGATCTGGGTGTTGTTGTCGCGCATCCGGTTCTTGATGCTCTCGATGCGTTCGGTGAGACTTTCGACGTCGACTTCGGCGTTGTTCTTCTCCAGGCCCATGCCTTCGAGGCGGTTCGAGAAGCTGATGGCGCCACCGGTGGCGATCATCGTCTTGGACGGAATGCAATCCCACAGATGAGCGGCGCCACCGACGACGTCGCGTTCGATCACGGTGACCTCGGCGCCCATGCGGGCTGCGTGTGTCGCGGCCATGTTGCCGGCGGGACCGCCGCCGAGAATGACAAATCGTGTGTTCACGTCCGTCAGGATACGTGAGCGGCGAGGTGGTGGTGTCGATCAGTCGTGTCCGACGTAGAGGCCATCGTCGGCGAACATCGAAGACCGGACGGTGTCGCCCCCCAGCAATGCGACCTGGCCCCGGTCCGTGTTGGCACAGTAACGGCTCGGGTAGAGGCCGAGATCGCGTCGCTCGCCGACCCACTCGAAGTGCATCCCGTCCGGTCGCAAGAAGTTGCCGCCCCATGCGAAGCCGTGCTTGCGAAAGACACGGACCGTCCGACAGTCCATGTCCGGTGGCGCACAGCCCTGACAGGAACCCTGCGTGTTGGTGTCGATTGCCATCCCCCAGGTGTGGCGGGACAGAAAACCGATACTGCTGTCGGGTGTCAAGCGATTGAACCGCGGTGCGAAACATCCGCCGAAGGAGTTCGCGTCGGCGTAGTCGATCGTGTCGGCGAGGCCGTCGGCAATCACTTCATTCATCGCGTCGACGAGTGCGGCACGAACAACTCGGTGACAACCGGTCTGTAACCGGAGTTGGCCGACGGCGCCCCGTGTGAGGTTGGACGACGCCCACGAACTGTCGATGCTGACCGAACCGGACGGGTTCACCCGATAGGCGAACTCGCCAAGCGCCGCTTTGGTGCTGGCCATACCCAACGTCGAGTCCGGGTCGGGCGGGTCCCAGCTCCGACGCAGGCGCACCAACGTGCTGATCAGCCCTTGACGCACGAGTTCGGTATCCAGCTCTGCTCGGGAATCGAAGCCCCACAGCACCATGCGACTCTCACGGCTGACGCCCAGCCGGTCGCCGGCTCGGTCGGACAGCAACAGTTCTGTACCGCCGGTGATCTCATCGGGCACGACGGCGGCGACCGTGAACTCCAGGACCGCACCGCTGGACGCAACGAGGTCGACGACGTCGCCCGCCTGGGCACCTCGTAGTTCAGCGGTCAGCTCCCCCATCACGATGTCGGTCGATGTGAGCACCGCTGCCACGTCGGGGCCCATGAGGTCCGACACCGCGCTCGTCGGCAAGATCGTCGTGCCCATCGGTACGGCATATCCCGACGGCGCCTGTTGCACGATCGCACTCCCCCGCCGCACACGCAGCATTCCGGTGCTCGCCGAGCGTCCGATCGCCGAGTTGCCGCCCGCTGCCTCACTCGCCGCTGCGGCACGCGCCGCAACATCGGACCTGAGGGGGCCCGTGTTGTAGACGCTCACGACGTCGACGCCGGGGCCCGAGGCCTCGATGATGCGCACCGCCGGCTCGAACACGGCGGCGGGGCCGGTGACGGTGTCTGTGCCGAGGGCGAGGACCGGAATCGCTCCAGCGACGGCGAGCAACCCAGCGAGCAAGACAATCGGGCGACGCACCGGGGCGAGGATACGAAACGGCGCCCTTCCTATGGTGGCAGGTGACCGAAGTTTCGCTACGGTCTTCTGACCGTGAGCGAGCAGACTGACCCACCCGACGACCCGACCGACGACGCCTCATCGGGCAGCGGGCTCGCCGCTGAGAAGCAGCGCCGGCTGGGCCTTGTCGATGCGATGCGCGACGCCGGTGGCAACCCGTACCCGTATCGGTTCGACCGCACGCACACGCTCGCCGAAGTCCGTGGCAACTGGGGCCACCTCGAACCGGGAATCGAGACCGAAGACCCAGTCGGCATCGCCGGGCGCATCATGCTCAAACGTGACTCCGGCAAGCTCATCTTCGCAACGATCCGCGACCGTTCCGGAGAGATCCAGCTCTTCATCTCGAAAGCCGTGGTGGGCGACGACGCGTTCGCCGAGATCAAGAATCTCGACCTCGGCGACTGGGTCGGCGCGAACGGCACGGTGATGACCACCCGAAAAGGCGAATTGTCGGTCAAGCCCGACGCCGTCGAGTTGCTCTCCAAGGCGATCCGGCCGATGCCCGACAAGTGGCACGGCCTGACCGACACCGACACGCGGTTCCGACAGCGCTACGCCGATCTCATCGTCAACGAAGACGCTCGGCGCAACTTCGAGATCCGCCACGAGACCGTGGCGAGCTTCCGCAGAACGCTTGCCTCGAAGGGTTTCATCGAAGTCGAGACGCCTGTCCTGCATCCCGAAGTCGGTGGTGCCCACGCCCGTCCGTTCACGACGCACCACAACACACTCGACACCGAGCTCTACCTCCGGATCGCCGTCGAGCTGTACCTGAAGCGCTTGATCGTCGGCGGCATGGAGCGGGTCTACGAAATCGCTCGCACCTTCCGCAACGAGGGAGTGTCGCCGCGCCACAACCCTGAGTTCACGATGATGGAGCTCTACCAGGCGTTCGGCGATTGGAACGACGTCATGGACATCAGCGAAGAACTGGTCACCACTGCGGCGCGCGATGCACTCGGCACCACCGTGATCGAGATCCGTGGCGAGCAGATCGACCTCGCCGAGCCCTGGCCACGCAAGCGAATGGTCGACTACGCATCCGAGGGCACCGGAGTCGAGTTGCATCCGTCGATGCCGATCGCCGACGTCAGGAAGGTCGCTGCCGACTGCGACGTCTTCGTCGAAGACCGCTGGGGAGCAGGCAAGATCATCGAGGTGCTGTTCGAAAAGATCGCGGAGGCATCCATCGTGCGCCCGACGTTCGTCACCGGTCATCCGACCGAGATCTCGCCGCTCGCACGAGTCGACCGCGACGACCCGTTCCTCACCGAGCGTTTCGAGATCTTCGTCGACGGCCGTGAACTCGGCAACGGCTACTCCGAGCTGAACGATCCGGTCGAGCAACGAGCCCGCTTCGAAGACGAGCAAGCTGCCAGAGAAGCCGGCGACGACGAAGCCGGCGGTGTGGACGAGGACTACATCCGCGCCCTCGAGTACGGCATGCCGCCGACTGGCGGGCTCGGTATCGGGATCGATCGGCTGGCAATGCTGCTCGCCGGTGTCGACTCGATCAAGGAAGTCATCCTCTTCCCCACCCTCCGACCCGAAGTTCTCTGACCCGCATCCAGTCAGACCGACCGAACGCACACTGAGCACCCACCCTGAGCACCCACCCTGAGCACCCACCCTGCGCAACACGGAGACACTGACATGACACGTATGGCATGGGGCGCTGGCCTCGCAACGATCGATTCCTCGGGCAACACCCTCGACACCTGGTACCGCTGGCTCGGCTGGGGCGAGTACGGCTCGGACCCGAGCGCCGATGGGGCAGGCGGCGACAGCGTCCACTGGAACCAGATCGAGGAACGGCTCGGCATGCGCGATCAGCGCGACGAGGTCCGCAACGTGACCATTCGCCCGGTCCGCATCTCGATCGACGTCGACGAGAGCCCCGCCTCGCCCGAAGATGCCTACCTCCGTCTGCATCTCCTGTCACATCGTCTCGCTACGCCGCATTCGATGAACATGGACGGCACGTTCGGCGCACTGAACAACGTCGCTTGGACCAACCTCGGCCCTGTCGCCGTGGCCGAACTCGACGATGTCCGGCTCAAGACCAGGCTCGGAGGCGGCGTGCTCAGCGTCCACGGGCTCGACAAGTTCCCGCGCATGACCGATTACGTCGTGCCCACCGGCGTGCGCATTGCCGACGCCGATCGCGTCCGCCTCGGTGCCCATCTCGCCGAAGGCACCACGGTCATGCACGAGGGCTTCTGCAATTTCAACGCCGGGACACTCGGCACGTCGATGATCGAGGGCCGCATCTCCGCTGGCGTCGTCATCGGCGACGGCTCGGACATCGGTGGGAGCGCATCGATTCAGGGCACGCTCTCTGGTGGTGGCACCGAGACGCTCTCGGTCGGCGAACGCTGCCTGCTCGGCGCCAATGCTGGCATCGGAATCAGCCTCGGCGATGACTGTGCGGTCGAAGCCGGCCTCTACATCACCGCAGCAACACCGGTCCTGACGCCAGATGGCGTGGTCAAGGCTCGCGACATCTCGGGAATCAGCGGTGTGCTGTTCATCCGCGACGGCCAGAGCGGCCAGGTCATTGCTCGACCCCGCAGCAAGAGCTGGGGCGAGCTGAACAGCGAACTGCATTCCAACCAGTAGGCCGACAACGCCTCGCGCACCCGGTCGCAGCCGATTCGATTTCCACCCCGGCTCAGCCGGATTCGATAAATTGATGCCGGGATGGGTTTCGAAACGACTGACGGAGCAACGGCGCACCAGTTCGTCGGACGACGCCCCGAACTCGATGTCATCGGTCGTCTGATCCCGCGATCCGTGCGGTCGGGAGGCTGGATGGTCTTGATCACGGGCCCGGCCGGCATCGGCAAGACACGTTTGGCGTCCGAAGCTGCACAGCTTGCCGCCGACGGGGCTGCGGTCCTGTGGGGCCGCAGTTCCGAGGAGGCCCAGAGCACGCCGTACTGGCCATGGGTCCAGGTCATCCGACGCCTGCACGACGAACCCACCACAGGCTCTGATCTTGCTCAGCTCACCCTCGGCGGACCGGCCGAGGGTGACCGCCTCGAACTGTTCGAGGCGGCCGCCACGATGATCGAGGACCGTGCCGCTGTCGAACCACTCGTCATCGTGCTCGACGATCTCCACCTCGCCGACGCATCGTCACTCCTGTTGACCAGGTTTCTCGTGCGGCGACTGCGCGAGTCCGCAGTGTTGTTGCTGGCCACACATCGCCCCGCGTCCGGTCTCGAACAGTCCCAGAGCGAGCGGCTCACGGCCCTGAGCGACACGGGAGTCATCGTCGAACTGTCCGGGCTCGATGCCGACGACATCGCAACTGCGCTCTCGACTGCGCTCCCCGTCGATGACATCCTCGCCGCCACCGGCGGGAACCCACTTCTCGTGCAGCACGCCATCAACGGACGTGCCGCGGCGGGTGGCCTCGATGCACGCCTCGGAGACATTCTCGGCGAACGCATTGCTTCGATGTCACCGGCCGCCAAGGACCTCATCGCCGTCCTCGGCGTCGTCGGCTCCGGTTGGACGCCTCTGCAGCTGTCGACGCTCACGACGCGCCCGATCACGAGCGTCGAGGCGGCAATCGAACTCGGTCGAAATGCTGACCTTCTCGTGACGGTCGGCGACACCGTCGAGGTCGCACATGCTTTGGTTGCCCAAGCCGGGCTTTCGGATCTCGCCCCGACACAACGGGCCGAGGTCCACCGGAAAGCAGCAGACATGCTGATCGACGACGACCAGCTCAACGAACGGGCAGCGCACCTCCTGCGAGCCGGACCCGATGCACTGCCGGACGCGATCGATGCCGTCCAAGTCAGTGCCCAGCGTGCGCTCGACGCCCTGGCTCCGGAATCAGCGGTCGGTCTCCTCCGCAGCGCGCTCACCGCCCTCGTCACAGCAGAATCAAGCGCGCCGGAATCAAGCGCCACGAAAACAGGTGAAGCCGACAACGCCGGACAATCGTTGGCGGCCAGCAGGTTCGATGTGCTCGTCCTGCTCGGCGACGCCACGTGGCGGTCGGGCCAACGCGCCGAAGCCGCCGAAGCGTTCGGCGCCGCTCGATCGATCGCACTCGAACTGGGCGATGCCCGACGGATCGGCAGAGCGACGCTCGGCGGCGGCGTGCAGTATGACTTCCACGGCGAGCGCACCGGCGAGATCACCCAGCAACTCCTCGATGCTCTCGATGCTCTCGACGGCCTCGGCAATTCTGCTGACGCTCTGCGCGCTCGTCTGCTCGCCATGCTGGCGATGAAGATGATGGCGATCGACGCTGACCGCGCCCGGGCCATTGCGCTCGAGGCACTGATCACTGCAGATGTCGCCGACGACCCGGTGTCCCTCGGGCACGCAATGATCGCCGACCAGATCACGCTGCTCGGGCCGTCGACGCTGACGAGGCGTGTCGACAGTGCCCACCAGATCCTGGCGATCGGCCACGACCACAACCATCCCGACCTGCTGGTCCAAGGGCGATTCCTACTGCTCGGTGCTCTCCTCGAACGAGGCGACATGCGCGCGCTCGACGCCGAACTCGCCACCCAGGAACGCACGCTCGAAGAACTTGCCGATGAGACCCTCGTCCGGCACTCGCTCTGGTTCCGCTGCACCCGCGCACTGCTGCGCGGCGCCCTCGTCGAAGGCGAGAGCCTCGCTGAGGAGTGCTTTGCCGTGGCGATGGAGCTGGGGGACCCCGATGGCATCGGTGTCTACGGGGGACAGATCACGCTCATCCGTTGGATGCAGGGCCGTCTCCTCGAAACCGAGCAACTCTTTCTCGACCTCCAGACCGAGGAACCCGACGACCCGCTCTGGCCAGCCACGCTGGGGTTCATGTGGGCCCAGGACGGTCAGCTGGATGCTGCGCGCGGCGCCCTGGACACGTTGCCTCCGCTCGACGAGATCGAGCAAGGTCAGCACTGGCTCTTGACAATGTCGTCGATCGCCGAGACCACGTCGGTCGGTGGTACCGACGAGCAGCGCCTGGCGATTCGGGAGGTCCTCCTGCCATACGCCGACCGCGTCGTCCCGGTCGCCATGGGGGCAGCCCTGTGGGGCACCATTGCCCGCCCGCTCGGTCTGCTGGCCCGAGCACTCGGCAACCACGACGAAGCAGTCGAGCACTTTCGCAGCGCCATCGACATTGCGGCGCGACTCGGCGCGTGGCCCTGGTTGATCGAGGCCCAGATCGACCTGGGCCTCACGTTGCTCGCTCACGAGGGGCCGAGCGCAGAAGTCGACCGGCTGGCCGCTGAAGCTCGACGAGCTGCTGAGCGACTCGGCCTGCTCCATTTCGTCCAGCGGTGCTCCGAGATCGACGCCAGCCGCACCGACGATGCACGCGCCGAGACGGGGCCGGAGTCGGCGACCGAATCGTCTCCCCCCAACGATCTGGTCAGCACAGATCTGGTCAGCACAGATCTGGACAACGACGACAAGACACGACAGCTGACCGTCACGGTCTGTGGCGGCTTCGACGTCGAACTGCCGACCGGACCCGCACCCTGGACTTCGCGTAAGTCCAGGTTGCTGCTTCGCGTGCTCATCGCTCAGCGCGGCCAGTCGATTCATCGCGAGCAGCTCGCCGAGCGCCTCTGGCCCGATTCTCCCGGCGGAGTCAGCCGCCTGGACGTCGAGGTCTCCCGGCTTCGCCGTGCCCTCGATCCCGACAGGGCCGAGGATCGTGACGAATTCGTCGTGGTACGCGACGGAACAGTGCGCTTGAACACCGACCGCTTCGACATCGACGTCGAGAACATCCTCGGAGCAGCCGAACTCATCGCCGACGAACCGACATCGGTCGGCACCGCCGAACTCCAAGCGCTCTGCTCCCACCACTCCGGTGACGCCTTTGCCGAAGACGCCTACGACGACTGGGCGCAGCCCGTTCGCACTGCCACCAACACAGCAATCTGTGCGCTCCTTCGCGAGCTCGCTGACCGTCACCTCGCAGCAGGCAGCATGGTGGCCGCAACCAGGTCGTTGCGGACGGTGCTCACGATCGACGAGTTCGATGCTGCAAGCCACGAAGCGCTGATCCGGACCCTCGACGCGTCCGGAAGCCCCGGTCTGGCAGCACAAGCGACCGAGCAGTACGTTGCGGCGATGGCTGAGCTCGATGTCGATGTCGACATCGCTGGGATGCGAAGGAGGACCTGATGGCGAAGGACACCGAATTCGGCGAACCGGTCGAGGTCGAGGCCGCTGGTCGTTCAGTGCCGATCACCAACCCCGACAAGCCGATGTTTCCATCGGTCGGCCCGAAGAAACTCGGTCGAACCAAGCTCGACCTCGCCCGCTACTACATCTCGGTCGGCGATGCGATCATGCGGACCCTCCAGGATCGCCCAGTGCTGCTCGAGCGCTACCCCAACGGAGTCCGCGGGAAATCGTTCTTCCAGAAACGGATTCCCGACTCTGCTCCTGGCTGGCTCGACACGACCACCGTCCAGACAATCAACGGCACGCCGTCGCGTGCGCTGGTCATTGCCGACCTCGCCCATGTGCTCTGGGCCGCGAATCAAGGCGTGCTCGGTCTCCATGTCTGGCCCTATCGTGCCAGCGAGCCTGACGATGCCGACGAGATGCGGATCGACCTCGACCCGTCGCCCGGGGTCACCTTCGATCAAGTACGTGAGTCCGCTGCCCACGTTCGCAACTACCTGGCCGAGGTCGGAATGATCGGTTTCGCGAAGACGACCGGGAGCAAGGGCATCCACATCTACGTCCGAGTCGAACCCGGTTGGGACTCCTTTGCCATCCGCGGTGCGGTGATCTCGCTCGGTCGGGAGCTGACCCGTCGACACCCGGACCTCATCACTGACAACTGGTGGAAGGAGGAGCGTGGCGAACGCGTCTTCGTCGACTTCAACCAGAACGCTCCCCACAAGAACATGTTCGGCGCATGGGGCGTCCGACCACGGGTCGGGGCCCAGGTGTCAACGCCGTTCAGGTGGGACGAACTCGAAACGATCGACCCAGAGACCTGCACGATCGACACTGTGCCGCATCGACTCGCGGCGCACGGCGACCCGTGGGAACTGATGGACGAAGCACCGTGCTCGATCACACCCCTGGTCGAGCGGTTCGCCGCCGACCTCGCCGACGGGATTCCGGATTCGCCGTGGCCTCCGGTCTATCCGAAGATGCCGAATGAGGCGCCGCGCGTGCAACCAAGCCGAGCGAAGAAGGCTTGAGCACTGCCGTACGACGTTGCGACGGCGGCCGCCACACAGCAAGATGACGCAATGACCACGTTCGACGCGTTCGCCGATCTCGCTGCCCGTCGTCGCACCTCACTGCTGATGGACACGACCCGGACCGTCGATGCCGCCGTCATCGAGCAGCTCTGCGCCGTGGCTTCCTGGGCGCCATGCCACAAGCGCACCTGGCCCTGGCGCTTCGCGAGCTTCACGGGCGACGGCCGCAGCAGACTCGGCGGCGCTATGGCTGATGACATGGTCGACGCCGATTTCGGTGACGGCGCCAAGCAGGCCAAGACCCGCCGCAAGTACCTTCGGGCCCCGGCAGTCGTGGTCGTCGGCTGTGAGCCACACCCGAACGAGATGCTGCACCTCGAGAACCGGGACGCCGTCGCCGCTGCGATCCAGAACATGCTGCTCGGCGCCACAGCGCTCGGCCTGGCCAGCTTCTGGTCCACACCGGCCTTGACTCGGCCACCGAAGGTCCTCGACCTCTGCGGCTTCGGCAACGATGACCGAGTCGTCGGGGTGCTGTACCTCGGCTGGCCCGATGGCGAATGTGCAGCTCCGGAACGGCCCTCGGTCTCGATCGCCCATATCGACTGATTGAATGCTGGCGTGCCTGCGCTCGACACCGCCATCCAAACGATTGTCACCCTCGACCTCGAAGGAGTACTGATTCCCGAGATCTGGATCGCCGTTGCCGAGCGGACCGGCATCGACGGCTTGACCCGCACCACTCGCGACGAACCCGACTACGACGTGCTCATGCGGTACCGCCTGGACCTGCTCGCAGAACACGGACTCACCATGACGCTGATCAACGACGTGATCGCCGGCCTCGAACCGCTGCCTGGCGCCACAGACTTCCTGGACGAGCTCCGCGCCCGGACACAGCTGATCATCCTGAGTGACACGTTCGAGCAGTTTGCCCGTCCGTTCATGCGACAGCTCGGCTGGCCGGCCGTGTTCTGCCATCGCCTCGTCGTGGCCGACGACCGCATCACCGATTACCAGCTCCGTCAGCACGACCAGAAGCGCAAGTCCGTCCAAGCGTTCCATGCGCTGAACTACCGGGTGGTCGCGGCAGGAGACAGCTACAACGACACCACGATGCTCGCCGAAGCCGACGCCGGCTTCCTGTTCCATGCACCGGCGAACGTGGTCGCCGAGTTCCCACAGTTCCCTGCGCTCGACGAGTACGACGACCTTCTCGCTGCGATCGCTTCAGCGAGTCTCTGACGCCCGCAGACCGGGTCCGTCACGGGGTGTAGGTGCCGAACACCGACCGCAAACTGTCGCTGATCTCACCGAGCGTGCAATCCGCGCGAAGTGCGTCCTTGATGCTGTACAACAGGTTGTCGCTCGTCTCGGCTGTTGCCGAGACGTGCGCAAGCGCCGCTTCGACAGCGGCCGGGTCGCGGTTGGCCTTGTAGCGTTTCAGCCGGGTGACCTGGCCCGGCTCGAGGTCCGGGTCGATCGGGAACACGACCGGCTCCGGCTCGTCATCCATCGTGAACTTGTTGACGCCGACAAGCGTGCGGCTCTCGTCGTCGATCGACTTCGTGTACGCATACGCCGAGTCCATGATCTCGTCCATCTGGAAGCCCTGCTCGATTGCCGCAACAGCGCCACCCTTTTCGTCGATCGCCGCTATGTACTCCCAGGCGAGCTTCTCGACGTCGTCGGTGAGCGACTCGACCAGGTACGACCCCGCCATCGGGTCGGGGGTGTCGACGACGCCTGACTCGTAACCGATGACCTGTTGGGTCCGCAGCGCCATGCGGGCGGCATCCTCGGTCGGCAGGCTGAGCGCCTCGTCGAAGCCGTTCGTGTGCAACGACTGGGTTCCGCCCATGACCGCAGCCATGGCTTGGAGCGTGACGCGCATGATGTTGTTCATCGGCTGCTGCGCGGTCAGCGTCGAGCCGCCGGTTTGCGTGTGGAACCGCAGCATCTTGCTCTTGGGGTTCTGGGCGTCGAACCGCTCGGTCATGATCGTGTGCCACATGCGGCGGCTCGCCCGGAACTTGGCGATCTCTTCGAAGAAGTTGTTGTGACCATTCCAGAAGAAACTGAGTCGCGGGGCGAAGTCATCGACGTCGAGGCCGGCATCGACAGCGGCTTGCACGTACGCAATCGCGTTGGCCAGCGTGAATGCGATCTCCTGCACCGCTGTCGAGCCCGCTTCACGAATGTGGTACCCCGAGATCGAAATCGTGTTCCAGCTCGGAATGTGCTCCGAGCAGTACCCGAAGATGTCGGTGATGATCCTCATCGACGGACGCGGCGGGTAGATGTAGGTGCCCCGGGCGATGTACTCCTTGAGCAGATCGTTCTGGATCGTGCCACTGATCTGGTCCGCCGACACGCCGTTCTCCTCGGCGACCAACTCGTACATGAGCAGCAGGATCGACGCCGTCGAGTTGATCGTCATCGACGTCGACACCTTGTCGAGCGGCAGGCCTGCGAGCAGCAGCCGCATGTCTTCCATCGAGTCGATCGCCACACCGACCTTGCCGACCTCGCCTTCGGCACGACCGTGATCGGAGTCGTATCCCATCTGAGTCGGCAGATCGAAGGCGCAACTCAGCCCCGTCTGGCCGGCATCGAGCAGGAACTTGAAGCGTTCGTTCGTCGCTTCGGCGTTGCCGAACCCCGAGTACTGGCGCATCGTCCAGAGCCGTCCCGTGTACATGGAGGAGTAGACCCCTCGGGTGTACGGCGCCGAGCCCGGAGCACCGAGTCGGTCAGCGACGTCCCAACCTGCAAGGTCGGATTCGTCGTACAGCTTCTTGATCTGGATTCCCGAGTCAGTCTGCGGAAGCGTCGGGTCGTGTGGGGCGTCGGCCATGCCTTGATCGTATGCGCCGACCGTCGCCGTCTCCTGATCCAGTCGTCTGGTTCGGCTGAGATCGGCTGAGTTCGACGTAGGTCACCTCATTCGAAGAAGTGCATTCTGGACGCGACGAAGCCGGGTGCAGACGCACCCGGCTTCGTCGTGTTCAACTACGTGTCGACGCTCAGGCGGTGCGACGTGAGCGTGACGCAACCGTCATCACGCCACCAGCGCCGAGCAGCGAGGCTGCGACGAGGATCATCGTGCCGTTGCCGTCGGAACCGGTCGTCGGCAGGAGCGTGGTCGGGTCGACCGCAACGGTGACCGGAATGGTGACCACGGGCGGTGTGAGGTCGTCGCCGTAGTCCGCCGGCAGCGTCGTCACGGGCGGTGTGTCATCGTTGCCGTAGTCATCTGCTTGCGCCGATGCGGGCGCACCAAAGCTGATGAGTGCTGCGGCCGAAGCCAACGCTGTGACGATAATTTTTTTGCGATACATAACAGTGAGCCTTCTGGTTGATTTGTAGGACTTGGCGACACTCTAGGCCATAGTGGCCCGGAGAGGAAACCTTTCGAAAAACTCATGCGCGGATCACGGTGTCCGGACGGCGGTCGGCTGCTCCCACAGCGTCGGCTCGAAACTGTCAGAGCCGTTTGGGCCGAGCGCATATTCGAGGACGAAGACTCGCTCTTCGCCCGATGCGAACTCGGCAATGACTTCCGTGGCGACCCAGCCATCCTCGGGAAGCGCCACGATGGTCTGATCCACGCCGTCCATCGTCGTCAGCACAGGTTCGGACGGACCGAAGAAGGAGACGACCAGACGATGTGCTCCATCGGGGATTCCAATCAGGTTGCCGATGACGTACTCCGGCAGGCCAGTGCTCGGGGCAGTGTTTCGAATGGTGACTTCGGCTCGCAGGAACCGTTCGCCGTCGCGACGCACTTCGGTCACCACCGTTTCACGCTCGATGAATCGGTCGATCTTGCTCGCCGCCGCATTGTTCGTCGAGAACGAAAAGCCGCCGTCTCGAGGATCCAACGCCGGAAGGTCGCCCAACAACCCGAGCTCATCGAGCAGACCTTGTTCGTCCGGGTCGGTCGTCCAAAACAGCAGACGACGCTCTTCGACAAGGGGGCCCATGTCGTCGAGGAGCGCCGCTGGTTCGGGGAGACTGCCAGCGAGCAGACCATCGAGTGCGCCTGACGAGAGTTCTGCCAGCGCAATGAGACGCTCGACTCGCCCCCCAGGGAGCAAATACTGATCAGCAAGAATGAACTCGGCAACTCCGTCGGCGGGAATCGGGTCGTCGAGTGCACTGATTTCGATGGGGTCGCCGTACGAGGCCAATGTCTCCATCACAAATGGGTCCATCACGATGACGCCGTCGATCGTCGACCCAGTCGCCTGCGGGAAGAGCCGAGTTGCAGCGTCGGCGATCGCGGGGAACGAGACCGGAAAGGTGAGTTGAGACCAGCTGTCAGGGCCTGAGAGTCGCCCGGGTGCCGTGGTGAGACCGAATCGGCCGTATCGCTGCAACATCTCCGCGTCGCACGCGGAGCAGTCTGCATACACGGTTGCGTCGTTCAGCTCATCGATTCGCGCGACCTCACTGACCTCGACTCGGCCGTTGGTCACTTCGATCGTCGCCCAGGAACCGGGAAAGCCGCCGAGCCCGCGGGCTTCGGTCGGCGTTGTCAGCAGGACCAGATAGCGTCGCGGCGCATCGCGGCCCAGCATCTCGGGAACCAGATCGACAGCATCAACGAGTGTGTTCATCTGCAGCGCTCCGTCCGACACCTCGTCGTCGTAGTCCGACAGCCGGCGTCCGAACGGCGGAACGAGCCACGGCGACTGAGCTTCTTCGAACGTCTCGGCGAAACGGGTGAACGATGCATGCACCCGGTCCACGGGGTCTTTCGCTTCCTCGATGAGGTCGAGGTCAATAGCGCCTCCCGACACGCTCAGACCATCGAGATCAACGTCATCGAGTGCGCCGCCGACTTCGGATGTCAGGTCCGCTCCCGCCCCAGCGAGCGAGCGGGCCGCGCTGACGTTCTGGGCGAGACCCGGCACGAACCGCGCCGGGAACGCCAACAGCCCGCCGAGGCCTTGTTCGGTTCTCCGCAATGCAGCTGCTGTGTCGTCGATGTGGTCCGCAGCTGCAGTATCGTCTCCGGCTTCGAGCGCCTTTGCGCCCGCCCGGGCCGCTGCAGTCGCCTCGCGGGCGTCGTCGCGTACACCGAGGCCAGCAAGGCCGGCGGCAAGGAGCGCAAAGAGGGCGTAGGCGCCGACAGCGAGGGCGACACGACGCAGACGGCGACGATCGAATCGGTTCGACCTGTTGCGAGAGCACCACGCCAGGCCGATCGACACCAGACAACCAACGAGGGTCGACAATCCGCTGTCGTTGCCGAAGTCCATGCGCGCCAGAGCGTTGAATCCGCAGCCAGCCACGACGACTCCAACGAGTTCGGGTCGTCGCCCGAGGGCGCCCTGCAGCCGCCCGAAGGCGCCCGAGGGCTCGGAGGGCTCGTCGTCGGGGGCAAGTGCCCCGACGACGAGGCCCACGATGCCGAAGCTCGCGCCGACCGGATCGAGGGCGATCGCCGCTGCGAGACCGGCTGCCCCTGTACGGGCCCACCACGGGCCGACGGCAGCGACGCGAATCAGTAGCGCGGCGCCGACTGACAGTGCAACGAAGTCGAACCAGCGTGTCCCGGTCGGAGCAACGCCACTCGCGGCCACGAGCAGGGCGAATCCGCCTGCGACGGCCCAGAGCACGAGATCACTGCGCCCGCTTCCAGTCGACGCGGTGGTGGGGTCGCCGACCATCATCGAGCTGGGATCACCGTCGGGGAAACGCAACTCGTCACGACCGTCGAGGCTATCCAGACGCCGCGCCATCTCTAGGTCGCGGCGCCATCTCTAGGTCGCGGCGCCATCTCTAGGTCGCGGCGCCATCTCTAGGTCGCGGCGATCACTGCGACTTCCATCAGCCATTGCGGCTGCGCCAGGGCCGGCACGGTCACGAGGACACTCGCTGCGCGATGGTCGCCGAGGACGCTGTCGCGGGCCTTCATGACGGCGCCGAGCGGCTCGCCGACGACCACATAAGTGGTGACCGACACGATGTCGCTCGCCGTCATCGCAGCATCGTCGAGCATTGCGACGATGTTCGCCCAGACCACTTCGGCTTGGGCTCCGACACCGTCAGGGCACGATCCGTCAGGCGCTGTCGGCACGACGCCCGAGGTGTGCAGCCATCGGCTGGGCTGCTCGACGAGGACCGCATGGGAGTAGTTCGCCGCGGGCGGGGCGATCTTCGATGGATCGATTTTTCTCAGCACGGTCCCAGTGTCGCGTACTGCACCGGCGCAGCCAGACTGTGCCGGTGGAGAACGAGGTGGCGACCCAGGACCGCGCCGTCGGTCCGGTCACCAGATGGTTGAGTACGGCACAACCCGAGGCACTGTTCGTGCTGTCTGCTGTCGCCCAGTACCTCGGCGCGGCGATTGCGGTCTTGCTATTCGACTGGAACGGCGACGGCGTCGAGCCCCAGACCGTTGCCTGGTTCCGCATCATCGGCGCTGGCGTCGCTCTTCTCGCCGTGTCGCGAGGCTGGCGCTCGGGATGGACGCGTCGTCAGTTGGTCGGTGTCGCCGTCTTCGGCATCACCACTGCGCTGATGAACATCTGCTTCTACCTCGCGATCGATCGCATCGACCTCGGCAAAGCCGTCACGATCGAGTTCATCGGCCCGATTGCGGTAGCCGCGGCAACCACGCGCTCGGTGCGCAACGGCATCGCACTCGCGTTCGCACTCGGTGGCGTCGTCGTGCTCGGCGGCACCGAGGTCGACGTCAACCTCGACGGCCTCTTCTTCATCTTGCTCGCCTCGGCGCTCTGGGCTGCCTACATCGTGGCGGGCTCACGTGTGGCCCAGGTCGATCGTGGCGTCGCTGGCCTCGGGCTCGGGTTGTGCATCGGCGCGGTCGTGACGACGCCCATTGGCGCGCCGTGGAGCGGACCGGTCTGGCTCTCCCCCACGCTGCTCGTCCTCTGCCTCGCCGTCGGCATCTTCTCGAACGCAATCGGCTACGGGATCGACCAGTTCACGATGCGCCGCATACCGATTCGCCGGTTCGCCTTGCTGCTGGCACTGCTCCCGGTCACCGGCTCACTGATCGGTTGGATTGCGCTCGACCAGCAGCCATCGACCATCGACATGGTCGGCATCGTCCTCGTCCTCGTCGGCGTCGCGATCCAGGAGCGCAACGAGATCGAACGAGTCGAGCGGGTCGTCCGCACCGAACCCGCCTGAAGACACCGAGCGCTCCTTCGGCCCCGCCTCAATCCGTCGTCGACCGGCTGGGTACAGTAGGAACATGACGAACACGATCGACTCCAAGCTGTCCGAACTCGAAGCGCTCGCCACCGCTCCGGTCGAAGATCTCGAAGCGGAGCGACTGAAGCGCAAGCAGCGCCTTGCCTGCGGCCTGCGCACCATGGGCCGCCTCCACCTCGCGGAGGGCGTGCCCGGACACGTCACGGTGCGCGACCCCGAGCACCTCGATCGCTTCTGGGTCAACCCCTTCGGCAAGAACTTCAAGCTGATGACCGTCAGCGATCTCATCTGCGTCGACCACGACGGCAACGTCGTCGAAGGTGACGGTCCGCTCAACCAAGCTGCATTCGCCATCCACGGCCAGATCCACCAGGCCCGCCCGGACGTGATTGCAGCCGCTCATTCGCACTCGATGTACGGCAAGACCTTCTCCACGCTCGGCAAGCCGCTCAAGATGATCACGCAGGACTCGACAATGTTCTACAACGACGTTGCTCTGTGCAACGACGGCAGCGGCGCAGTGGTCCTTTCCGAGGAGATCGGTCGGAAGATGGCTGACGCGCTCGGTTCGAAGAAGTGCATGATCCACCAGAACCACGGCCTGATCACCACCGGCGGCTCGGTCGACGCTGCGGTCTGGTGGTTCATCGCTCTCGAACGCGCCTGCCAGAGTCAGCTCGTCGCCGAAGCCGCAGGCACTCCGATCGAGATTCCCGAGGCATTCTGCGAAGACGGATGGAAGTCGCAAGGCAGCGACATCGCCGGATGGTTCCAGTTCCAACCGTTCTGGGACGAACTCGTTGCACGCGAGCCCGAATTCCTGACCTGAACACCGGGACGTGAGCAACGAGCGGCGCACGCCGGACTCGCAGCACAGATTTCGGCTGGGCGCTCGCGGTGAATCTCGGGCCGTGACGTCGCCCTCGACCCGCAGTAGGTTGTGTCCATCAGTAGCCACATGCATCAGGTACCGGACAGTTCCGAAGAGCAGAGCGACAAACACGTCGCGCGTCTTGCTGCGCTCTACGCGCTGGATCTGATCGAGGGTCGACCGTCCGAGCGGTTCGATCGAATCTCACGCATCGCCAGCGGAGCGTTGAACACCCCCATCGCGCTGATCACCCTCCTCGACGACGACGAGCAGTTCTTCTGCTCTGCAGTCGGCACGAAGCGAACTGGTACCAGCCGCACCGACTCGTTCTGCACGCACGCCATCACCGGTGCCGAACGGGTGATGATCGTCGCCGACACACACGATGACGAACGATTCATCGACAATCCGCTCGTCACCCAGAGTCCCCACATTCGGTTCTATGCCGGCGTCCCGATCACGGCGGCCGGCCAGCGAGTCGGCACGCTGTGCGTGCTGGACGTCGAACCCCGCCAGATGTCAGCGACCCAACTCGCGGTGCTTCGTGATCTCGCTGCCCTGGTCGAACAAGAACTCCACCACACGAACGTGGCCCTGACCGACACGCTGACCGGTCTGGCGAACCGACGCGCCTTCGAAGCTGCAGCTCAACGATTCGTGGCACTCGGACGTCGCCGATCAGAAGACGTGAGTTTCATTTTCGCCGACGTCAACGGACTCAAGCGTGTCAACGACTCGACTGGCCACATCGACGGCGATGGGCTTCTTCGGCGGGTGGCGCAGGTGTTGGAAGATTGCACGCGTCGCTCCGACATCGCTGCCAGGCTCGGTGGCGACGAGTTCGCCGTCCTGCTCTACGGCAGCAGCGCCAACCAAGCGGCCGCCATCGTAGACAAGATCCAACACTGCATCGAATCGAACAACCGACTCGAACCCGACGCTTCGCCGATGTCTGTTGCGCTGGGCGTGGCGACGTTGCGCGCCGACGACGACGTCCTGTCACTGGTCGCACGCGCAGACGCTGCGATGTACGAAGCCAAACGACGGACTCAGCAGCCCTAGCCCTGCTAGCCGGTGTGGCCGGTGTGGCCGGTGTGGCCGGTGTGGCGGGCTATGCGGGTCTGCGGCGTCAGACCCGGTCGGACACTCATGGTCGTCGCCGTTGCGGACGAACCGGCAGGCGGGTTGTTCGAGCTCCCGTCATCGGTGATGGCGAGCAGGACGAAGAGCATCACGACCAGCACTCCGACACCGAGCAACACCTTGATTCCCGAGCGCTGAGCGGGACCGGACGACGAACCGTCGGCAGACTGCCGATGATCGAGATCGGGAATCGCCCGCCCCCGCTCGAACCGCTGATTGTCCCAATCCGCCATGCGGTCAACCGGTCAGGCCCGGCGCACACAGGCCGTCGAGTTCTTTGATCTCGATGCGGTCGCGGTTTGCGTAGGTGACTTCGTTGTCGGGGTTCGGCTGCAAGTTGAAGACGCGGAACTCCATGTCGGTCGTGTCGACGGTGAGAATTCGCCCGATCAATGATTCGCCGAGACCCAAGATGACCTTGATGGTCTCGAGTGCCTGGATCGAACCGATGATGCCCGGCAGCACGCCAAGCACGCCTGCCTCGGCGCAGCTCGGCGCCAGTTCGGCTGGGGGCGGCTCGGGGACCATGTCCCGGTAGGTCGGGCCGGGCGCCGGGAGTGCCGTCGGATGGAACACGCTGACCATGCCCTCGAAGCGGAAGATCGACCCGTGCACCACCGGGATGCCGAGCTTGACGCTGGCATCGTTCAGCAGGTAGCGGCTCGGGAAGTTGTCAGCACCGTCAACGACGACGTCGTAGTCCTCGAGGATCTCCATGATGTTCGACGCATCGAGACGCGTGTCATAGGTGACGACGTCGACGTCGGGGTTGAGCATCGTGAGGGTCTTCTTCGCCGAGTCGACCTTGCGGTCACCGATCCGGTCGACGTTGTGCAGGATCTGACGCTGCAGGTTGGACGAATCGACATCGTCCATGTCGACGATGCCGAGCGTTCCGACACCCGCCGCTGCGAGGTACATAGCCGCAGGTGAACCGAGCCCGCCGGCACCGAGCAAGAGCACCTTCGCGTCGAGCAACTTGGTCTGTCCGGCGACACCGACCTCGGGGAGCAGGAGGTGCCGCTTGTAGCGGTTCGTCTGCTCCGGGGTCAGCGTGACCGGCTGCTTCCAGTCACGACCTTCGTCCTTCCAACGGCCGAAGCCGCCGTCCATCGACACGACGTCCTCATAGCCGAGTTCCTGCAGCGTCTTGGCTGCAAAGGCGGAGCGGACGCCGCCAGCGCAGTACGCCACGATCGGTGCGGTCTTGTCGATGATGCGGCTCTCGATCTGAGCCTCGAGGTGGCCGCGAGGGATGTGAATCGCCTCGGCAAGCGCGCCTTCTTCGTACTCATCGGGCTCGCGTACATCGAGCACGATCGCTCCGTCGACGATGGCCGCAGCGGCGCCATCGGTGTCGACTTCGTTGATCTCGGACTTGGCTGCGGAGAGCAGATCTCGGAACGTTGCCATGCGAAAAGCCTATCGGTGATAGTTGACCCGTTGGGTCGGGAATGGGTGTGAGCGGTGAAACCAGCACACGGCTCCGTGTATTCCACGTGACAGAGTTCCCGCCATGACCGCCGCCGAGCTCACCGACCACTTCTCTGGCGTCGCCGCGACCATGTACGACGCCGACCATGCAGCTCGCTTCGCATCCGACGTCGTCGATCCTGCGGTCGACTTCCTTGCTGCGCTCGCCGGCGACGGTGCCGCCCTCGAGTTCGCCATCGGTACCGGCCGCATCGCCCTCCCCCTTCAAGCACGTGGGGTTCGCGTCGATGGCATCGAGTTCTCCACCGACATGTTGGAGCAACTCGCTGCGAAGCCAGGAAGCGAGGCCATCACGACGGTCGCCGGCGATATGGCGTCAGCCAGAACCGGGCGCACGTACGGCCTCGTCTACCTCGTGTTCAACACGATCGGGAACCTCATGACCCAGGAAGCGCAGGTCAATTGCTTCCGCAACGCAGCGCGCCACCTCGACGCCGGTGGGCATTTCGTCATCGAGTC